>Ga0209645_1000524_pt1 | contig 19651 bp, 10 predicted proteins | sample ETNvirenome_6_30_FD_184070 | JGI IMG/M metagenome (GOLD analysis project Ga0209645, IMG submission 184070) | Marine viral communities from the Pacific Ocean - ETNP_6_30 (SPAdes) (version 2) | ecosystem: Environmental > Aquatic > Marine > Oceanic | place: Pacific Ocean | collected 2013-06-19
AATACCTGAAGCCGCATTAGCTGGCACACCAGCCCCGCGCAACTGCTCTTCCATGGTTAGCGCTTGGCCTTCGCTTAGTTGACCCTGCTCTTGGACAGTATTCAAGGTTTGGACATTTGTTGCCGTCACCTCGTCTTTATTAAAGAGGTATCCTGTTACGCCCCTGCTGTCGTCAAAGTCATCAGCCATTGTATGTTTGATGTTGCCAGTATCTTCAAACAGCATGGTAAAGGTCGTATCACCGAGTAGGTCGTTAATGTCGGTGTCAGAACCGATATTATTTAAATTAACGGACTCCTCATGCCCTCTTACGCCGTCATAACCAAAGTCCTGAAGCACTTTATTTAACCTCTGCGCCGCGGCCGCAGGAGACAGACTGCGTTTAGAAGAACGATAAGAGGCCTCTTGGATTACCTCCAAGAACTCTTGGTGTAGCGCGTCTCCAGTAATGTATCCTCTCGATGAAATCATTGATATTGGACTCTCGGTTTCTGTAGCCGCACGAGGGTCTAAGGCATCCATAATTTGACGAATGGCGGGAATATCATCTACGCCGTAATCCTTGCCAATAGTAAAGTCAAAAGGATTATGCTCACCAAGATATACAGGGTGGTATTTTTCTTGTGTTGTTATCTTGTGTTTCCTGAGAATGTCGTCTAACTGCTCGCTAACAACATTTATGCCCATCTCGGTCGAAGCTATGCTGGCCTCAAAGTGTTCCGAGTGCGCACCAAGACCGTCTTCTCCAGAAAGATTTTTCCTAGCTATCAAGCTCATCTTCGAGTCGAACATTATCTCCATCATTTCCAGAAGGTCGGTGTACTGTAATATTTCGGATTCTGAAGCGCCTGCTTCACGCAAAGCCCCTATCATAGTTTCGTGATGAACTTGGGAAGAGCGGTTTGCCAACTCACGTACCTTAATACCGTTGCCGTAACGCTCATCTTTTGCGACTTGTGGTGTTAAGCCTCGCTCCCCTAACGAATGGGGGCGTCTACCACCAACATCAGCCACAGTTAATGTATAAACTGGTGGAGGATTATTGGGGTCTGTATTGCCAGTAAATTCGTTAATGGCATCTTTTCTATTTTGACTTGAGTTATTCCAAAAAGATTCTGTGATTCTTTTTAGCCCCGATATATCACCGCTGGCCTCGTCGTCATAACGGCTTGGGTAGAATACCTCGTCGATATTGCGAAGAACCGCAGACTCACCCGTAAATACATTCCCGTACGCATCCAAAACTGGGTGCGCTTTTTTGATTCGCGTGTCCATTTGGCCATTTAGTATGTAGGCTACCTGTTGTTTTACAGTATGAACAAACGCATCTGTGTCTAGGTCTGGGTCTTTACTAGAAAGGTTGGCAGATGTTTTCTTGACTAAGTCGTCGAGCGCTTTGTCCCAGTTGGCCTGGTTAATCTCCAGGCCTTTCCCGCCTTGGTTAGGGCTACCAAAAGTTCTGCGCCAAATATCACTGTGCATTGTTTGGGTGGGGTCCATAATTACCACTGCACGAATAACATCTTGGACAACTACTTTTGCATTTTTTTGACCTGTCGCCTTCGGTGATTTCGGAGATAGGTTCGTGGCCAGAGCGCGCAGTTTGTTTCTTAAATCCCCAAACTCGTCGCTATTTATATCAATCTCTTCATCCAAATAATTACTAGGAGCCAAATTGGGCGTAGCATTTTTAGGGTCAGTTGTGTCTATTCGTCTAGCCACTTCGTTTACATCGCTAATCCCCATCATTGCCAAGTGGATACGACGATTAACCCGCCGTGAGCCTGTTAAATTGGCCAAACGGTAAAAGACGGTGCGAGCAATATTTTCCCTGTCTGGGTTTCTTTGGCTAAGTTGTTGTTGAGCTAGATTAATACCTGCTCTAGCGCCAGGGCTTACGCTTGAACCTGAAATGCCTTGCGTCTCAGCTACTTCCATTTCGATAGCGTCCATGGTGTGCTTGTCGTCTAGGAACTGAGGCTCTACCTCATTAGATAACGGGGCCGCGCGCTCGTTTTCTTTCATTTGGCGCGCAACTATTCTGCCGTAATCAGTCTCTCCGTACTTGGCAAGCTCATCTGAAAGTGCCGTGTGTGGTGCTGTTCGGTAATTGATGGCCTGTCCGTCATCAATTTGAGCTACAGTCGGAGACTTGTTTAACCTTGCGGCATCAGCATTTTTGCGAGTCTCTCGTACACGCTGTTCTTGAATACGTTTTTTCTTGCGCTTTCCATCGCGCAACTGTTTAGAATACTTAGCGTATCCTTTAAGCTCTGACTTGGGCGCAAACGAAATACCAGCGTAACCGCCTGTCATCTTGATATTTTCGTTCGATAACTGATTAAATTTCTTTTGAGCGTCACTAATAATAGTGCCGATAATCTCGCTAGTTTCAAAACGAGGGTCGCCACCATCCACGCGATTGCCGTACACAATTTGAATAATTTTTTCTGCGTCTGCTTCTATATTTCTGGACACAGCGTCGTAGCTAAATCCAAAGTTTTCTGCTTCAGACACGCTTAGAGTGCTTACGTCTTCACCAAGCGCAGTAAATATTCTGTCGTATAAGGTTTGAGCTATCTTGTGCGTTTTGCCCATCAGCATAAACGGCTTACCTGATTGACCATTTCTGTTACTTCTTGCTTGTTCGGGGGCGGCTATCGAAAACAGCTTGCGAGCCAACTCATCAGCAAGGAATATGATGCGTTCGTCATTCTGCGCTACAACAGCCTCAAGCAGTTCATCGTGGGTTAAGGTTAGGTCGCTGACTATTCGGTGTAACGCCTTACCTTCTGGAGATGAAGGCTGTAAAACGCCGTCGGCTAACGCCGCGGCTTGCAGGTTGTCGGGCATAATTTTACTAAATACAGGGACTAAGTCGGGGTCGATAGCTTTTCTGTTAATAAAGAAGTCAACAACGGACTTAACATACTGAGACACCCTGGCCATAAACGGCGTTTTGTTCCAGTAACTATCCTGCTTAAACTCAGGAGACAACCTTTCGTTCATAGCCCAGTTAGCAAATTGATTTGCAAACCATTCTTGCGGGGTCTCTATCATATTGTTTTTGTATCTAATCCCATCTTCTCCTGACCCAAGAAGCAAGTGGTTTGGATTACGGTCTTGACGAACGTTATCAGGCGAACCTTCTAGGTCGAACATACTTTGACCGAGCTTGGTTTCATTGACACTAACACCGTCGATGTAACCTTGAGCGGCCTTCCAAAACTCCAGCTTATCAGCGGGCGTAAGTATGTTCGCGTAGGCCCAATGAGCAAGCTCGTGCAAGCTGGTATGGAGGTTTGGTTTATTGCCATCAGCTTTAGTGAGGCTGACTGTATTGACGAGGTCCATTCTTGTACTGCCCCTGCCAGTAGTCTCGGCGTTCCGCACCCCGTCTCCATCAAACGGACCCCTTCCTGCTTCTACAAAAGCAGGAGCCATATCGTCAGCTTGTTCTGACAACACTCTTAAAACTTTATTAAGCTCTGAAAGTTCAGCCTCAGTTTTAATCCTGCCAATTTTTTTCAATTGTCTTTGAGATTCGGCAATAGTAACGCCAGGCTTTCTAATATCTTCAGGAACAATCGAGCTTCTAAAGGTTTGCAACGCTGTAAAAAACTCAGTGTAACTTCTTTTTAAGTCGCCTTGACCAGTTCGAGGCCAACCCACTGACGTTTCTATAGCGTCTATAACAGTGACAAATGTTAGCTTGTCAACTTGGCCCGCGTTTTCTGTCATCTCATTTATGAGCGCATTTACAGTGTTTCTTTTGCGTCTTGGCATGGGCATGTCATCTGTTAAAGATTTCAAGCCTTCCAATTCTGCAACAAACTTTGTGGGTGTAAGCGGGACTACTTGCTGAGATGCTTGCTGTGCTGTTAAGTACGGGCGCGAAATTCTATCAGCAGACCAAGGTTCAAACTCTTCTGTTGCTGTTTTCGAGTTCCGCGCGCCCTTAGTGTGACCGACTTCAAATTCTTCTATATCCGCCTTGCCGAGTATCGCTTCAAGTCCCTTGCCTTCGTCTATTTGGTTTTGACCAATAACACGTATTTTGCCCGTCTCTTTGTGACGGAGAGCCAAGCGCTTGCCGTTGGTGCTAAGAACTGGAACGTCAGGGATTTCGCTTGTTATCGGGACAAGGCTGTTTTTGCCTGTCTCCGCCAGAGCCGCACCGAGAGCCGCAAGGTCGCCATCGTTCTCGAAATTTTCTACGGCCAAGTCCAATATGTCTTTATCTGTGCGAACAGGAACATCTGTCGATTGGTAGTGCGTTTGGTTCGGGCCTTCACCGCGAGCCATACGCATATTGGCTTCGTTTTTCCAAGCCTTATTGGTTATAGGGTCATACCAATAGTTTTCACCTTTTTTGCCAATTTCTGGTTTGATGATATTTTTCTTGCCGTCCGCCCTTGGCAATAAACTTCCTTTACCATCAGCTAGACGTTCTCCACCTTCCGAGACGTAGCGCACTACACCTGTGTTCGGCACTAGGCGCGTCTTGGTTTGTATAACCTCGCGCATAGCATTTGGGTTTTCTTCCGTCGGGGCTGGCACGTCAAACCTAACTTCGTATTCTTCTTCTATCATTCTCTTGGCATGGTTGACTGCATTATCGTAGCCGTAGATTACCTTTGTGTCTGGGTCTAAACCTTCAGGCACAGTAGGTGCGCGGCCGATAAACTCACCGCGCTTCAGGAAGCTCTGTATTTTGTTAAAAGTTGTTCTGCCCGCAGTTGTTTCAATAGGCGGGTTGGCAAGCGGACCCTCTAAGTCGCCACTGCTTTTTTGGATTTCAGTGCCGCGCATACGAACTACTTTTGCGGTAGCGGCCAACTCAGCAACGGCATCTGGGATGCCTTGCGCTATCATATTTTTAGTAAGTTGTTTTACTTTTTTCTGTTCTGTACCAGTTAACGGCTGTTGGCCAGTTACATTGTCTTTGTTGTTGTTACTACTGCTGACGCCGCCATCGTCTATATCAGCAATTAATTCATTGAATATGCGGTCTCCCTGCTGTGGGTCTTCTCGCAGGACCACTCGCCTTGCTACTTCTGGTCTTAATTTTACTAATTCACCAAAACGCCCGCCCAATGCGTTGTCAATCTTAGTCAGTACGCGTTCTGCCCGCGCATTAAACGTCTCATCGACTACATCAGAAACATCGTCAAACGCTTTCAATTTTTCAATTAAAACTGGGCGCTCTATTTTCTTAACAGTGCCGTCTTTGCTAAGGGGAATTTGACCTTGGGCGACAACTTCGACAAAGTCTTCTTCAGTTTTTCCTAGCTCATTTAATATTCTGCCGATTGACTCGCGTTGAGCATTGCTACGATACTTTAAACTTTCAGGTGTCAGCGGTATAACTGGGCCTGCGGCTTCTTGCGGCAAAGAGATAGCCGCCCCTTCTTTTGGTTCCCGTACAATTATTCTGCCAGACGTTTTTTCCCTGTAGCCAGGGAGCATAGTGTCTCCGTCTTGCATCATTATGTATTCAATTGGAGAAGAGTTTACAGGAGCCGCTTCCACATCAGGCTCAGGTGTAACCGCTTCGGTGGCAACTGGTTCAGGCGTCACAGCTTCAGGCGCAGTGGCAGGCTGAGACGTAGCTGGCTCAGTCGCAGGTTGCTCGCCCTTAGACGCTATAATTTGTTTAACATCTTTGACGCTATATTTTCCTGATTTTGTGCTTGGCGTTACACCCTCAAAATCCGCTTCTGCTAATCCAGCGTTTTGCGCCATCCCCCGCACGGCTTTTGTAGAAAACATATCAGCAGGTAGTTCAGCAGTTTTTGGAGAAGCCTGGCGCTCACTTCTTACGCGTTCCCCCACAATAGCGACGTAAGTACCTTCATCGGGAATGTCTAAGTCTTTGTAATCTTTTGGACTGTTTGGGTCGCCTGGGTTGTAATCCCTCATCAATTCATCTAAAGAAACCTGAAAGGCTCTTGGGTAGTTTTCTGGCGTAGCGGCAGGCGTTTCTTCCGCTAAAGCATCAAAGCGCGGGTCGTTAGGGTCAATCGGAGCTTGCGTTGCCGTAGGTGCAGGTTCGGGCGCTTCACCTTCAGGCTGGCGTGAGCCAGCTTGCAGTATCGCTTCGCTTTCTTTTACTGCTTGGGCAGAAACCTCATCTCCATCGCGAGAGAAGTTTTTATAATCTGCTATAAGTGTACGTAGCTCGCGGATGCGTTTTTGGGCTTTTGCTACTGTAGCGGCGTCTGGGCTTGTTAAGTCTTGGGCAATTTCATTTTGGTAATTAGAAATTCTAGTCGCAAGACCTTCCATCGAGGCGACAGTTTCGAGTTCTTTTAGTATCTGTGCTTCGTTTTCTTTGTCACCTGTTCGGCGCGCTTCATTTAAATCCTGTTGCAATTCCACTTGCCGCTTTGCAAGGTCCGCTTCTGATTCAACTAATTCTTGCTGTAACCCTGGGAATCTGGGGTCTTCTTGAACTTCTTCCCCAACAGATGCTACTTCTTCCGCATCTGGCATCTCCAGCCCTTCAACATTACCCTCTTCAACGCGGCCAAAATAATCATCTCTTGAGAGATTATTTTTGAAAATCATTGCGATGTTTGCTCTGGCTTCCCCTTCATCGACTAGCCGCTGAATGTCAGCTTCACTGAAGCCCATTCTAGCTAGACGTGCATTTTCAGCTTGCAAAGTAAACTGGCTACCAAACGCGCCGTATACTTTGTCAATAGCCCGACCCGTGACACGAGCAGGAGCCAATAAAGCACTGGCAACTTTGTCTGTTCCAGACGCATCAGCCCCAGCGCGCGCTTGAATAGCGGCCGCTCCACCTGCAAGACCAAACAAGCCACCAAGACCAAAGCTCAATCCACCTTCGACAGCGGCGGCTGTAAGCATGCGACCAGTATCATATTCTCCTTGGATACCAGTTTGTAAATCGCGGGCTTGTTGCAAGCTATCTTGAATACCGCCTATACCGATGCCAACAGCGCCTTCTGTTAAAGCGCCAGTAGTGGCCGCTTTACGAAGTAATTGTTTTTGCGTTAGGTTAGCGCCTGAGCGCACAGCGGCCTTAGCCGCGACTGCACCAGAGCCAAAGCCAACAAGGTTTACAGGGTCGGCAAGCGCCGCAAAAGCGTTTTGAGCAAACCCACTAAACCCTCGACCACCCTCTGAAAAGGCGTCGGGTAGGCTTTTGTATACTTGTCCAATCCGACCCTTGAGGAGAACCTGTCGGTCAGACATGTTGGGTGTTTCATAAAATGCGTCGTGAGCCGCGGCAATGGAGTTCATTGAGTCCCAGGTTTGGTCGCTGTAAAACTCATCAAACAACGCCTGCATATCTTCAGGGTCTTTAATACTTCCTTTTTTGCCGTAATACTCCGCAAGCTCCGCTAAGAACTGCGGGTCATTGAAGGCATCTAATCCTGTGGATGTACTTAAAACCGCTGAGGGTTGTGCATTATCAACGCGGGTGCTGAGTTCTTCTTCAAACCCCATTCCGCGATAGCCTGAGCTAAAATCGTCTTGTGCCACTAGGTTCTCCAGTTTCCATTGGTGGTTATTTCACACAAATGTAGAAGAATAGAGGCAGACTGTCGTCCTTATTGAGCGGCCTTGAATAATGCTTCAGCTAGTTCCCTTTGGTCTGCGCTAGTACGCCTGTCTTGGGAGGTCATTGAGCCACCGCCCCTTACGCCCATCATTGCCGCATACCGCAGAGCTAGGTTCCTGTCGAGTGGAACCCTAAAGGCACTGGCGTAATTCTTCATCGCGTTAGCCGCTTCGTTAATTTCTTTACTGTCGTAATCAGCAAATGGGCGGTTTTTAGCTTGAACAATGGCTTGCATCCCGCGAACCTCTCGTGCTTTTTCTTCAAGAACGTCTATGTTGTTCTGAATTTTTTCCATCTGACTGTATATTTGTTGGTCAGCTATTTGCTTTTCGCCTGCAATGTCTACTTGCTCTCCGTTCCTTCTTCCGAAATCTGCCAAGAAGTTGGATTGGTTTCTGATGGTTAGACGCACATCTTTAAGGTCTTCAAGGTCTTGCCTCTGCTCTGCTATAGTGCGACTAAGGTCGGTTAGGTGTTGACCGTATTGAGCGGCTGTTACAATTCCAAATTTATTCGTTTTACCGTATATTTTTGTTGTGGTGTTATCTCGTACGTTCGCTGTTGAATCTAGATTTTTTTGAACATTCTTAAATATTGCACCATCGCCATTACCCAAATTCATGTCTGACCATTCTAGGAAAGTGTGTGGCTTGTTGTCGCCAACGCCCAGTAGGTTCAAATAATTTTTTGCGGCCTGAGTGCTGTAGGTTGCGTGGTCAATAAGAGAACCTGGGGGAGCGGCAGATTTTATTTTGTCAAATTGTTCTTGAGAAGTTCCGCCATGGTCGTTGTCAAGAATATTCATTATGGCTGGGTAGGCCGCTGGAGTAATAACATACATAGCATTTAGCTGGTTAAGCGCATTATTCTGTGACGCATACTTGTCTTCGTCGCGCACTGCGTAACCTGCAAAAGTGGCGGCTTGCCGTGCAATTGCTGATTCTAGCTCAGTCTTGCCTCTTGTAAATGCCGCCTGAGTTTCCGCTTTTCGTGTTTTATCCCAACTGTTTTGTCTTGTTGAGTCATAAATACTGCGGATTTGTTGGTCTAAATAACCGTCCTTATTGTAACGGTCATAGGAGGAGCCTAGCTTTTCTTTAATAAGACTCAAGTCGCCCATACCAATGGCTTCCATCATCCCAGGCTCTTTCATAAATCTTTGTATATCAGTGAACACATCCCCTCTCAAGGCTCTGTCATATTGGTCGTAGCGGCCTTTCAACAAGTTCTGCCCTTGCTCAGTTTGCAGATATACAGGCATCGAACCAGACAGTGTTTCAAAGTCCATTCCGCTATCAACCATGCCCTTTAACTGGGCGTCGTTTTCACCAAGGCCTGCGTAAATAATATTGGTTGCTAACGCATCCTTCTTCTTATCTAAACTACCCAAGAAGTTATTCAGTTCAGCGCTCATAGCGGGGTTGCCTGGAACATCTTCGCCAAACATAGATTTTGTTTTTTCAAACGCTTTGTTTACGTCTCCAGTAATTTTAAATTGGTCAGTGAAGTAAGACTCTATTTCTTCCCCCAGTTGTCTGTTTTGACCCAATGCGTCTATTTGTTGCTTTCTGTCACGTATCTGACGATTAGTAGCGTTAGTTGCCGCAATAGTTTCCAACGCTTTTCCAGTAGCGTTTTCTGGCATAAGAAAGAAGTCACTACCTGTCATAGACTGGGCGTAACTTTCCAACTCTTCTGCTGTTGCGTAAGGGTTTTCTTTGCGAAATTGTTCAAATGCTTTTGCTATATCAACTCGACGAAGATTATTTGCGTCTCTTCGCTCCATTAACCCTTCTGCGGCATCTATTGAAAACATTCCAAACATATTATTTATCCTTAAATTTTACGGTCCAAAAGCATTAGGGAATTTCTTATCTAAGTAACCCCCTAATCCTTCGCCAAAATCCTGCATAAACTCACCGCCAACTTTAGCGGCCGCGGCCCCATAGTCCATGGCGGATTTGTAACCTGCTCCAGCTTGATTGTACTGGTTGTTAATCATGCTGGTCATATTGCTTAAATCCATGAGAGAGCTTGGTTGACCTGGAAGGTTCATGCCTGCCATTGCATTGTAATTCGTTCTGCCACCAAACGGGTTTTGCATAGTTAACAGGTCGCCATACCCAGAACTTGGAGAGCCGTATAGTTTGGCCAAGCTATTTATATCCATCGGCCCCGTAACACCTTGGTTGGATTTAGTCGGACCCATGGCTAGATAATTATTTACAGCACTACCGATGTTACGGTCTAAGATGCCGCTTGTAGTACGTCTCGCGTTTGCATCAAAGTTCAGACCAGTTGTGCCAGCTAGTGTTTCGTTGGACAACTTATCTTGGAGAGCCTGCCTAAGTAAAGCAAATCGGTCTGTCTTAATTTTGTTTTCACCAGTGATTTCGGCCAGTGCTTCGGCGTAAGATTGTTGCGCGGCCTTTTGCACGCTGGGCGCTACGCGCGCCAGCACTTCTGCACGTCTAGCGTTTGAGTCAGCGCCGTCTGTTCCAACTCCACGTCTAATTAAGTCTGCTTCGTTTTTAGACAGCATTTGGTCTATCGCGCGCTCAACTTCTTTATTTAGTACTTGAAACTTTTCGTCTGCGCGCTCACTGATTTCCTCTTCTCCTGCAAGCTCAGGAGTCTGCATATTGCCTTGAGCATCAAGAATCTCCCTTAGATTGTCGCGAGTCCTTGATGTTTGGGCAAGTATGTCGTCTGCAAGTGCAACCTCTCGGTTGCGCTCTATCATGCGTTGCTCGCGGTCATCCATAAACCTCGACTCGCGTAACGCGTACTCTTTATCTAATTTAGCTTGCGCGCTATCCATATACTCGCGCTGTTCTTCGCGTTCTTTTTTTGCAATCCTGCGCTCACGCTCCAACTGCTCTAATGCAAACTCACGTTCTTCTTTGCGTATTTTTTTGTCATTTGCTATCTGCTCTAAATCAAACATGCGTTGTTCGCGAGCGGCGGCGTTTACTCTTCGTTGTTGGTCGGCAACCCTACGATTTTGTTCTTGAGCAAACATTTCTCCCAGTTCATCTTGTTCGCGCAAGTATCGTTTAGTATCCATGCGCTCCATCATTTGGTCATTGAAGAACGCCATTTCACGCGCATATTGTTCTTGCGCTTGTTGCATTGCTCTTTCTTGTTGAGCAAATTCTATATTCATAAGGTTCTGCTGTTGTTGCCGAGCGTCGCGTTGTAGCGCAGAGTTATACTTAGCCCATTGCGCGGCGTTTTTAGCCGCTTTCCGCGCGCTAAACATTCCAAAAGCATTACTGGCTACAGTGAAAGCAGTACCGAAACTCATTTTAAGCTCCTTGTCCTAAAAGATTTCGCGCAAATCCACTTTGATACTGTGTATTTTCTAACTCATCTTCATCGTCGAGTTGAGCCATATAAGCGGCTAATGCCTCTTCTGTCATAATATCTTGCTGACCGTCTGCAACAGTCGGGAACAATAGGTTGCCGTAAGCATCAAGCAGTGGCTCAACAGCCTCCATTCCTTCTTCTTCTCGTGCGGCAACTGCGTCTACGTCACCTTGAAGTCGAGTTTTCTCATCACCCAATAGAGCCGCAATTAAATCCAATTCGTCTTGAGCTTGAGTTGCTTTGTATTTTTCACTCTTGCCAAGTATTGCGTTCATAATTTCTTCGGCCGCCATGACATCATCCAGGGTATTAAAGTCTTGGTCTCGATAGCCCTGAAGCGCTTCCAGCGCTTCAGACTCGATATTGCCACGAGTTCCCTGAAGCGCATCAAGTAAGTCGTCGATGCTATCTAAGCCACCCTCAATAGAATCTTGGTTGTCACCAATACCGCCTGTGTAGCGACCCAAGTCAGCAAGCTCATCTATTAAGTTGTCTTTTATCCTATTCATTTCAGCTTCGTCGTAATCTGCTACGCCAGTTATTTGCTCTAAGAGGGCATCAACGTCTGACTGTTCTTTAGCCAGCTTTGTATTTCTTTCATCCAGTAGCGCGTCAAGAACGGCTTGTGGGTCTTCTGCCCCTGCAATTAGGTCAGAGAAATCGAAGTCTAGTTCTGACTCGAAACCCATAACATCTTTTAGGAAGTTATCAAGATTTGACTGCGCGTCTTCAATAGCAAATAAATCGTACTCGTCCATGCGACCAACGCTCTTTGAGCCAGACGTAAGCGCATCATCGTACTGCTTGCGGAAGTCTTCAATTCTTTGCAATTCATCTGCGCGCTTATCTTGCAAAGCCGAGATAGCGTCCTCAAGTTCCATCGCTGTAGCCGTGTCCCCTGAGAAATTAAAGTCTAACTCAGAGTCGAAGCCCTTAATTTCGTCTCGTATAGCTTCAAGTGCATCGTTGTAAGATGACACGTCTTCAACATCTGCAATGCCAAGGGCGTCTATCTCATCTCTAAGAGTGTCAAGTCGTGTATCTATATCTGTGCCAAAACCAGAGATTCTATCTTGCTCGGCTTTTTTCTCATCTTGGCGACCCTGAATAATGCCCATTAGCTCATCATATTCTTTTTGAGCGTCGGCTAGGCTACCACTAAAGTCTAGCTTGCTTTCAAACCCACCTAATTCATTTTGGGCTTTCTGCAACATGGCCATATATTTGTCAAAATCCGTGCTTAGTGGGTCGTAAGCAACATCAATATCATAATTGTTAAAGTCATCTATATACCCGCCAAAGTAATCTTTAATGCGGTTTTCTTCGGCAGTACGTCCAGCCTCTAAGCTGTTTATCATTGCCTCGTATTCTGCCAAGTCTTGCAAAAATTTATTTGCTTGAGCGAGGTTAAGCTCACTCAGATTAGGCGTATTCAAAGCAACTGCTTGGCCATACGAATTTCCAGTAGCAGAATAGCCAGGATTTACAGGCAAGCCAAAGGCGTCGTAAACCAACGACGGCACTTGTTGTTCTTTTAAAGCGGCCGAAGTTGCGGCAAGATTTTTGTATTTATCGCTGTCCAAAAATGCCAGAGCAGGGTCTCCCCCAGAACTAACCCCGCCTGTCGGAGCGAGTTTCTCAGGAGGCTTATAAGCATCAAAACCAGAAATGTCACCCGCTATAAAATTCTCAATTAAATCCTCAAGGTCATCAATTTGAGTAGAGTAGCTGGACAAGTTTGCTGGGTCGTAATCAATATCAAGTCCCGAAAGCGCCTTTCCGAGGTCTTTAATTGAGCCACCCTTACCCGCTAACTGCTTATTGAAATAATCAATGGCGGCATTGTATTCTGCGGCTTGCTCCGCACGGCCCTCGTTGACACTCTTAACGTACTCGTCACGTTGAGGTGAGTAATCGGGGGGTGGCGGCGGAGCCTTTGGTCCTGATTTTTTACCCATAACTTATATCCACTTACATTCTTCTCTCAACATACCCCAAACCTGTGCATCGACATCGTTTGGGAAATACTTTCTATACAACCCTTCCCGAACAAAACCTAACTGCTCGGTCATTTTCATACTCGCCGTGTTTGTAACAGCGGCTATAGTACGAATACTGACCACGCCGCACTCCTCAAAAGGATAGCTAAACATGGTCCTAAGATTCTTCCTGCTCCAGACAGACCTGTCGTCCACCCAAATAGCCGCCCAAATCTCGCGCCCTGAGTAACTTGAATAAGTGACGCCACCTACCAAGCTCCCATCTTTTATAAAGCCTATAGAGGTATTAGGCTCTGGGATGGGAGGGCATTTGCACCTTACGGCACAAACTTTTGCTATGACATCTTGTCTGTATGTTGTTGGCTCTGCCGCCATTAACTACTCAAAATGCTGAAGGCAAAAGTTACCTCTAAGTCGTTCAAGCTCGCCGCATTGGTTACATCAAAACCAATCTTCTTATTTGCAGAAGTGGCGTCTATTTCTTGCGGTGTAGACAAAGTTACATTGTTGTCAGTTGAGGAAACGTTTGTTGTAGCCCCTACATTTACACCATTAACCTGTATTTGAATTGTGCCTGTTCCAGAAGTGCAAACAACATGCACCGCATCAATTTGTATGCGTTGCTTAAATATACGTTGGATAACTTGCGCACCGTTTGATACCGAACCAGAAACAATCTTATAAAAACTGCCTGACGAAATAGATGTCGGAAGTTGTGCTGACGGGAGTCGGCCAGATGAATCGAGCGACGCTACGCCGTTAGCGGCTCCGCGTTGAGTTGTTGCAATGCGAGACGATAAGTCTACGGCCGCGTACTGCAAGGCTGTGCCTGTGCCATTGACCTGGACAACCTGACCAGCGTTTGATGGAGAGAATGTAGGCAAGCCACTTTCAGGTGACGTCTGAAGGAACTGCGCTCCGTCGTAGAACTTCAAGACGTTAGGCGACTGAGACGTATCAAGCCACAAATCACCTGTCGCTGGTGCTGACGGGGTTGAGCCGCTAGTCGTAAGTTTTGCGGCAGACGCAATATGAGAGACTAGACCAACGACCTTTGCTTGCGCAATATCACCATCTGCAATCTGTAGCTTGCTGGTTGGGATTTTGCCTGTGGCTGTGTCTGTAAAGTTTGTTTCTGTCATCAGGCCAGTAATTGTATTGGCTGACGTGTTTTCTACAGTAACGATAGTGACCGTGTTGCCGCTTGGAACAGAGCTTGTCATTGTGACTGTGTCAGACGCCGCATTGGTTACGTAGTCGTTTGAGCCACCTTCTCTTTGCAGAATACCGTTTTTATACACCTGCAATACAGTAGATTCATCATGCACAAACGGGAACACTGTCTGAGACGCCGTGGTAACTGTGTCAGAGCGTGTAAACCCAGTGATTGCGGTTGCTCGGATTTTGTAGATAGTAACGACGTGACCAGCGGTTAGGCCAGAGTTGAATGTTACTGTGTTGGCTGTGGCGTTGTTTACGTAGTCGTTTGAACCACCAGAGCGCTTGAGTACGCCGTTGACGTAAACCAGTAGCTCGTCTGTGGTCTCGTGCGCGTAGTTAACAACTGTCTGATTGGATGTTGCGACTGTGTCTTGACGTGTGTGAATGATTGGCGCACCGACTGTCCCAATGTCTGAACCGCTTGCGCCGCGCAGACTGTCAAGCGTGGCTAGAGTTGTCCAGCCCGTGGTGGTGTCAGTGTAGGAGCCAACGCGATATTGGATGCCAGCAGAGCTATCGTTACGAAACTCGATTGGACCCTGCCAAACGCCGTCCTCAGTAAACAGAACCTTGAGAAGCTCTCCAAGAGTTTTTTCTCCAAGCTCTGCGCTGTTGAGATACCTGATAACATTTTCAAATTCAGCATTGATGTTGCCGCTTGCCACATAGTTTTGTGGGTTTTGTTGTCTTAACCTTGCCATTAGCTCTTCCTCAGAATCACGCCAAACCCAATAATTCGGCAAATGCCTTTTCCGCTTACCGTTAGCTTGTATTGCGCTCCTCTATAGCGACCCGCAAACTTACGTTCATATTGCCTAGATAATGGAACATCAGGGTAGTTATTGTCGTCCCCACTATCACTAATCTCGAATGTATCTGAATGAATTACCTGCTCCATATCGTCAGTAACCTCCAGTACGGCTGTCCCATTTCCTGTGGCTTGGATAAGGACGGCGTGTACTGACTTAGTGTCAGTGAACGAGCCATGCCACAAGACTGGGGTTTTGACCACCATGTCAGGGTGTACCTCTGCTTCTTCTTCAATTTTTTTAATGTCATAAATGCCGCCACTTGAACCAAAAACTACTCGGCCACCAAGGGCCGCGCCGCATCGAGCGTTTAAGAAAGTACCTGTAGACCATTTAGGGTCCATGCCTGGGAAGATAGTCATGGTTAACCGCTTGGTTAAAATGCCGCCCCTCTGCGGGAAAAATATGTGGTATTGACCCATGTCTTGGTCATATACAGCAGATATGCTTTCTAGTGTTTCAACTGACTGCACAAGGCTTCTATATAAAGTATCTATTTTTGAAGATAGTGACTCGCCTTCGATAGTAATGCCGTTTTCAGCAGAGCGTCTCAAACTATGGACACCTGACCTAGAACAAAACAACAAGTCACTACCAGCGCTTGCAATGGTAGCGTGGCTTACACAACCAACATTAATAGATGCTTTATCATCAAGCGCCCACAGACCTATGTCCACATCAATTAAAAATATAAGAGTGCGGTCAGTTGTGAAGACAGCAAGTCGGCTTTGTTCAAACTTAGCTAAACCACTAATGGTTTCAGATGTACCAATTTGGTTTGATATATCAATGTCGCCAGCGCGAAGGACAGAAACGCTATCAATAGGTTCGTCGTCAGGGAATATTTCATCGTTATCTACTCGTGAGATTGCAACGGTTGTTTCCTTACCATTGATTCCAGCCACACACAATCGCCGTGACACCGAAGCAGAAAAAGACGGCCGCAATTTATCTAATGCAGGGCTGGCATTGAATTTGTAATTTGTTCCGTCATAGTAAATAGAAGGCTCGTCTTGAGAAAAAAAATGAACCCTCCTGTTAAAAACAGAACTTGTTATATTGCTTTTACTGGGAAACGCCCCTGTTTTTGTGTGGCCACCTTCGCTAACTAGGTTTATTGCAGAACCGTCTTGCTCTGCATAAACCACCTTATCCTTAGAGTAAAAATTAATTACGTTGACGGGGTGGGTTCCTTGCAAAAAATTGCTACCAGGGTCGCGGGTAATCTGCCCTCTCCAATCACAGAACGAGTCTTGGCACACAGACAGGTGTTGTTCTTTGCCTGTATCTAAAGAAGTTCGGTCACGAGAAACATCAAGCCCCTGAAAGTTTTCATAGGCTACGCTTTTGCTGGGTATACCTGATGGTGACTTAAAGGTGCTTGTCATCTTGTCGTGCCATTATATTTGCTGGTCTGACCTTGGTGGTTGCGTCTATTCGTGCCTTCGTCTGTAACCCGCATTTGGATAGCCGTGCTTCCATTAAGACGTCGCCACAACTGCTGACTAATTGTTCTAATAAAAGCGGCGGCATACTGTTGGCTTTTTTCGGAACCTTGCTGTGTTGCGTAGTGGTAGAGAAGCCCGCCAATAACAATTACGTCTGGGACTTTGCGTACGTCTGACATGTGCTGGTAGTAATCCAACTCAGCCCCGTCCCAGTATGGGTGCATCCGAACTTCGTCTATCACCATGTTTGCAAATTCAATAAACATTAACGCGGCATCCCCAGACAAAGTACCAGGGCTAAAGTCGCCAAACCTACGCACGGCTTGTTGCACCATGGTTTCTAGGGGCGAAAACTCATTCGTAATGTGCGGGTTAGACGTACTGTCTTCTTTGGGGTTTGTGACAAAAACCTGTACGCTACCGCTATCATGGGAAGCGCCAGTCATTATTCGTCCGTCAGCCATAGTATGGACGTCGCCCCCGTACACAGTACCGTCTGAATTGTAGTAAGCCATCTTATACCTCTACGACGCGGCCGCTTTCAACATGAGAGTGACGTCGAACAAACTCAGCGTCTTCTGCGCTGAACTCCCACTCAACGCGACCATCTTGGCAACGAGATGCCATTATTCCGCGTATAAGAAATTGAGTTGGCTCCATCTCTGCGCTTCTAAATATAACAACCTTCGGAGCCGCTGGAGCTTTAGGCTCTGCGGCTTTCTTAGCGGTTTTCTTTGGGGTTTTCTTTTCTTCTGACATAAACTCTGCTCCTAACAAAAAGGGAGTGCCGTCACCGACACTCCCTCAAAGTTACCCTCAATCAAGGATATGGTCGTCCTATGCGTTGGATGACCAGTTCTTAATGTAGGCGTGAGTTTTGTCCTGAAGGAGTTCCAGACCACACTCGGTCAGGTACTCATGGATTACCCCGTCCACACCGTTACCTTGACGATTCTCGAAGAGGGACGTGTCCCGACCTTCGAGGTGTCGATACTTCAGGTAAGGGAAGTCAACAATCACCATGGCATTGTCCATACCTGGAACCTGACGGAACTGCGGGTGCAGATGTACCATCAAATCGCCTGCAAAGGTGCTGTAACGTGTGAGGTTCACACCATACGTACCTTGCACGGACTCTGGACGCCAACGGTTCTTGCCAAACTCTTGCAGGTGAGAAGCTACTTTGTAGCCTACAAATGCAATTTTTTCGGTTGAACCAAACTTAAAGATGGTTTGAATGAGTTGCTCATCAAACTGCGCCTCGTTCATTGTACCGTCACCATCAATGTCACTGTTACAATCAATGACAGTTGTGAGTGAAGTAGTCAGACCGCCTGTGTAGCGGCGAGGTGTAGCAGATGAACCACTTTCTTCGGCTTTCTTACCAAAGAACATGGCGCGCTCAATGTCGCTCATGTGCAACTTGAGAGCCTTGGTCATTGCTTCATCTTCCTTGTCACCAGTCCGCAGATAGGTTGACTTCAATGTGTTTGACACACCGAAGGCTGTACGGAAAATCTGAGTGAAGTTGGAAGCTACCGTTGCGTCGAACGTGATGGCGGTTCCGACATCAGCGTTTTCAGCCGCGGCAAATCCAGCAACAAACAGTTTTGCGTTGTCTGCGATTTGGTGAGATGTGCCACCGATGTTACGAACAACAGTCAGCGTTGTGCCTGTTGTATCAGCGGAAGCACGCATAACTTCACCAGTTTCGCTGTTGACAATTACAGCGCCGTTTACGGCAAACTTGTTATTGTCGCTGGCGTCGATGGTGACAGTTGTTGTTGAAGTGCTGGCTACAGCGCCGTTCACTTGCAACGTCCGCTCTGGAAGTTCATCGCGGAAGTTTTTGTACTCTGGGTCGTCCGTAGACTCGGATGAACCAAAAGACAACAGAGCATTGAGCGGTGCGTTACCGTTCGGCTCTAGGAGAGTAAATAACTCTCGGTAGTTTTTAGGGCGGAAATCAGATGTAAACTCACCAGTTCCGCGCACACCTTGAATAGCCATGATAGTATCCTCACTTTCGGCAAAAGGTAATTACAGATTTAGGTTGAGTCTCACACCCACCGAGGAATTTACCATCTCTTAGGGTTTTAACTCTTTTTAGTAAACAGGGGCCGTAGCGCCATAAAAGTAATGTAACAAAAAAAGCGGGACGTTTTCGTCCCGCTTTTAAAGTTTTTTTATATTAGCCTCTGCGCTGTGCGGCGAGCCTATTTAGAGTCGAGTCACCTTCAGCCTCTACACCTGTATCAGAAGCCATTTCTGATTGAGGTGTATTTCCGACTGTGCCTGTGAAGGCTTGGCGTCGTTTAGCAATTTCTCTTAGACGCTCCATGTCACCAGACTGGACACTGTTTTTATAGTCATTGCCGACTTTCATAGTCAGTTGTGGGTCCAAAAAGTCTTCAGACGTATAGCCGCGCTCAAACGCGAATACTCGGAAGTCTTCTGCTTGGTCTTCAGCAAGCCCCATCTTTTGCGCCATGCGGTCCAAGTTGTTGGTGATGCGTGTAGCCATTGCAGAGCTTTTGTCAGCTACCCCACTTGCGGCAAGTTCAGAGCCTTGTTGGGCAGTGGCCTGGGTGTTTTGAAGCATTTGCGTCATAGCCTGCATAAGCTGTTGGTTCTGTTGCATCATGCTTGTCATCATCCGACCTTGCTCACGGTAGCCAGGAGGTAGGGCAACTGCGTTGTCCTCTTCCCATTGCTGAAGCGGGTCTCCACTATCTTGCTCTTTATTAGCAACATTAGTAGTGCCGTCAGTATCACCCATTTGTGGGTTTGACTCAGCACCCTTCATTAAAGCAATAAGCTGGCGCGCGGCATCAGTCGGGTCTTTTGCAAGACCGTTTTTGATAGCGGCTTCGACGACCATATTAACGGGCTTCATCTGCGCGTTTTTAAAGTTAAGGTCGCTATATCGCTTAAATGTGTTGGATATTTGTTGCGGGGTAAGTTGACGCTTTTCCCCTTCACCGAACTCAATCTCATACATGATTGCGTCCATTGCCATAGCGTCTTGCTCTGTTTTGGGCGCGCCTTCTTCTACAGCCTTTTCAGTTTCGGTGGGTTTTTCCTCAGCCTCTTTTTTAGGGGCTTCGGCTTGCTTAGGGTCTACACCCATTTGGTTTGAAGCCACTCTATCAATGATAGCGGCGGCTACGTCTTGAGGCACTTCTTCAGCCATTGTCTACTCCTTCTCCCAGC
>Ga0209645_1000525_pt1 | contig 19649 bp, 26 predicted proteins | sample ETNvirenome_6_30_FD_184070 | JGI IMG/M metagenome (GOLD analysis project Ga0209645, IMG submission 184070) | Marine viral communities from the Pacific Ocean - ETNP_6_30 (SPAdes) (version 2) | ecosystem: Environmental > Aquatic > Marine > Oceanic | place: Pacific Ocean | collected 2013-06-19
AATGTTAAAAGATAAGGTAAGAGAAAATGGCAACGGGAAGAATTACTAAAAAAGTTTTAGATTATATAGCTGATATAAACAAGCAGGCTAAACAAATGAATTATGTAAAAGAATTAAAAAAATCTGTAGAACATGGTAAGAATGGTACACAGAAATATGTAATTAAAGAAGGTGAAAACAAAGGTAAGATAGTATGACGGAGTTAGTGGTAGCATTACTTATGATTGTACAAGGAGAGATTAAGGAAGCGCGTATACAACCATCTATGTCTGAATGTTTGAAAGGTAAGAGGGTTGCAAAACGTAGCACGAAAGATGGTGGACATGTCAAGTACCAATGCATAAAATCTATGGCAGAGTTAGAGTCAAATATAGATGGAAGTTTATCAATTAAGAAACTTATTTTAGAATAGGAGTTATATGAATCTTTCACGTAATTTTACTTTATCAGAATTAATTAAATCGGATACCGCGATACGTAAGGGTATTAATAATAATCCTAATGCAGAACAAATAGAAAAATTAAAAGCATTGTGTGAAAATATTTTACAGCCAGTACGTGATCACTTTGGCAGGGTTAAGATAACCTCGGGCTACAGGTCCGTAGAGTTGTGTGAAGCCATCGGCAGCTCGAGCAGGTCACAACATGCAAAAGCTGAGGCGGCAGATTTTGAATGTATTGGTGTAGACAACGCTGAACTTTTTGATTGGATCAAATCAAACCTTACACCAGATCAATTGATCCTTGAGTTCTACACTCCGGGGGAGCCTAACAGCGGGTGGATCCACGCGAGCTGGGTAGAAGGCACACCACGAGCATCTTTCTTACACGCATTTAAATCAGAAGGTAAAACTAAATATAAACCTGTAATGGGAAAAGCTAAAGATATTTTAATTTAATGAAAAAAATTATTGTTTTAGGAGGAGGTGCAGCGGGTTGGTTAACTGCATTATTTTTAAAAAAAATTTATAATAATTATAATATCTCTTTAATTGAAAGTAAAAAAATAGGAATTCTTGGAGCAGGTGAAGGATCTACGCCACATCTAGTGCATTTTTTAAGATTCTTAGATGTGGATGTTAAAGATTTAGTGAATAAAACTCAAGCAACAATAAAAAATGGAATTAGTTTTGAAAATTGGAATGGTGATAATAAAAAATATTTTCACGGATTCATGTGTAAAAATGAATTCAATAATTTTAAAATTAAAAAGATATTTAACAATGATTGTTATAATCAATTTATTAATAATTGTATAAGTGAAAATTTAGACTTAGATGAATATACTTATTCTGGTTTATTAACTAAAAGCAAAAAAGTTGATATCGATAACCAGGAAATTTCCATACATTTTGATGCACACAAAATCGCAGATTATTTAAAAAATTTATCAATTAAAAGAGGTGTTAATTATTATGAAGGAGACGCATGTTCTTTTGAACAAGACCAAACTGGCGACATAAACAAAATTATTTTAGAAGATAAAAGTAAGCATGAATGTGATTTTATTTTTGACTGTAGCGGTTTTAAAAGATTAATAATTGGTAAATTATTTAAAACAAAATGGATCGATTATCAAAAATATTTACCAATGAAAAAAGCTGTGCCGTTTTTTCTTGATCAAGAAAAAGAAATCGAACCTTGTACACATGCCATTGCTATGAAATATGGTTGGATATGGAAAATACCACTTCAACATAGATTTGGTGCTGGATATATTTTTGACTCCGATTTTATAAATGCAGATGAAGCCTTAGATGAAGCGGAAAAAAAATTCAATCAAAAACTGAACTCTCCTAAAATTATTTCTTTTGATGCAGGAAGGTTTGAAAAGGTTTGGGTAAAAAATTGTATGGCCGTGGGTTTAGCTGCTGGATTCACAGAACCTATTGAAGCTACATCTTTATACATAACTGTTAGTCAACTAGAATTGTTAGTTCATTTTAAAGAATATTTATTTGAAGCCAACGAATATAAAAAAAATAATTTCAACGAAATAATGGGTAATTCAAATGATGATATTTTAGATTTTTTATATTTACATTATTTAACAAAAAGAAAAGATTCAGATTTTTGGAAAAACTTTAGAAAAAACACAAAGATGCCAAATGGGTTATTAGATAAATTAGAAAGTGTAACAAATAATAATTTTTTAGAAACTAATTTTACTACTAAAAAAATTCATGCATCTTTCAATTTGATAAGCTATTTATTAGTTGCTAATGGACTTGGATTATTAAATTCTAACGAAGTAAAAAAAATAAACGATCTAGAGCCAGATATAAGACAATATCAAAATTTTATGTTATCTAGCGTCAATCGTACTGTGAGTCATACAAATTTTTTACAGACATTGAAAACCATTTAAATTTGAAGTATTATAAATCATGGCAATATCTAGATCACAAATAACAAAACAAGTAGAGGGAAAATTAAGAGGTGCGCGAGGTGAAAAAAAGAGAAAAGCACAAGTTAAATACAAACCCTATCGCAAAAAACCTAAGGTCTTCAAAATTTAGTCAAAAAGTGATACAATCTAAAAAATTGTATAACCGTAAAAAGGATAATAATGGCTACTTCAGGGACAACTAGTTTTGATCTTAAAATTGATGAAATTATAGATGAGGGTTACGAAAGATGTGGTTTATCTACTAATGCAGGTTATGATTTAAGATCTGCAAGAAGATCTTTAAATTTATTATTTGCCGAGTGGGCTAACAGAGGAATACATCTTTGGAAAGTTGCTCTCCATGAAAATGCTTTAGTTTCAGGTCAAGCAGAATATACTGTAAGTGCTGGAGTTAGTGATGTATTAGAAGCATTTATTTCATCAACTGCTGCAGGTTCAAACACAGCTAACACACAAGATGTTTCATTAACAAAAATTGACAGATCTGCTTATGCTGCATTACCTAACAAGTTAGCTACAGGACAACCATCACAGTATTATGTCGAAAGAGAAACAACTCCAAAAATATATGTCTATCAAGCACCCGATTTAAATACATACACAACTTTAAAATATTATGTAATTAAAAGAATCGAAGATGCAGGTGCTTATACTAATGATCCTGATATTGTTTATAGATTTTTACCATGTATGTGTGCGGGATTAGCTTATTACTTAGCTATGAAAAAAGCACCAAGTTTAGTTCAGCAAAACAAATTAGTTTACGAAGATGAATTGAAAAGAGCTTTAGATGAAGATGGACAAAGAACTTCTACTTACATCACACCTCAATCATTTTATCCTACTGGAGTTTAATTATGGCAAAATATGCAACAGGTAAAAGAAGTCAGGCAATATCAGATAGATCAGGTATGGCATTTCCATATACTGAAATGGTTAAAGAATGGAATGGTTCATTAGTGCATTATTCAGAGTTTGAGCCTAAGCATCCACAGATAAGAAGAAAACATGTAACTGCAGATGCTATCGCTCTTCGTAATACAAGAAATATGAAATTTCAACAACCATCAGTAAAATTTTCAAATGATGTGACTATATCAGATTCAGGTGGGGCATCTGTTGGTGTAGCAAATTTATCTTTGCCTGGAGACTTTGCATTTAAAACACAGGATTTTAAAATAATAAGAAATGGTGTTACTTCAATAATTCATAGTATGATTCCAGAGGATCCTTCTTTACAAAATAGAAGAAGAGAGCTTTTAAGCAATGTAGGACAAGTGGAGGTAAGTATTTCATAATGGCTATTACACACTCAAATTTTTTGACACAAGTAAGAAACTATACTGAAGTAAGTAGTAGTGTTCTTTCAGATTCTATTATACAAGACTTCATAAGATCAGTTGAATTAGATGTTGCAGGAAAAGTTGATTATGATGATCTAAGGAAATATTCTACATCTAATTTTACAGCAGGTAACAGATACGTAACCTTACCTTCTGATTTACTTATAATTAGATCTGTTCAAGTAATAGATGGAAGTTCAAGAGTTTTTTTAGAAAAAAGAGATACTAGTTTTATTTCTGAATATAATGGATCTGGTGCACAAGGAACGCCTAAATATTTTGCAAATTGGGACGATTTTACAATTTTAGTAGCTCCTATTCCAGCTACAGCATTATCAATACAAATAAATTATATAATTGATCCTCCTAAATTTACTTCAACAAATAATACATTTTTATCAACTTATCAGGAGTCAATGTTACTTCATGGTGTTTTAACAGAAGCTTTTAGGTATTTAAAAGGGCCCATGGATATGTACAATTTATATGAAAAGAAGTACAATGAAGAGGTACAGAATTTTGCCCTACAACAAATGGGTAGAAGAAGACGAGCGGAGTATGATGACGGAGTACCAAGAGTAAAAATTCCTAGTCAAACTCCAAATACAACTTATTAAGGAGAACAACATGGCAATAACAACAAATGCAATATGTGATTCTTTTAAAAAAGAATTACTACAAGGAAAACATGACTTTGATACATCATCTGACACTTACAAGTTAGCGATGTACACAAGTTCTGCAACTTTAGGTAAATCAACAACTAACTATACAACTGGAAACGAAGTTTCTTCACCATCAGGATATTCTGCTGGCGGAAAGGCTCTTGTTAATCAAGGTGTAAAAGTTTCATCTTCAGTAGCGATTACTGATTTTGCTGATTTATCATTTGTGGGTGTTACACTTACTGCAAGAGGTGCATTAATTTACAATACAACAACTGACGGTGGTTCAAATACTACTGATGCAGTTGCTGTATTAGATTTTGGTGGAGACAAAACTGCAACTTCAGGAACGTTTACAATTCAGTTCCCTGCATTTACAACCTCTGCTTCTATCTTAAGATTAGCGTAAGGATTAAAATGATATGGCCACTGGATGGGGACGAAAGACATGGGGAGCATCAGATTGGGGAGACCTATCTGACGAACTAGTCTCAGTCAGTGGCATATCAGGAACTTTTTCAATAGGCTCAGTAACAACTACTGCTAACGCAGATGTAGATGTTACAGGAGTACAATTAGCATCTTCTCAAGGCACAACAGTTGGTGGCACTTCAGTTTTAATAGAAAATCCTGGACCTGTTACAATGTCAATAGGTGTAGGAAGCTCAACTATTGGTATTGGTGTACCAGTAGGAAGCGTTTCTGCAACTTTTAGTATTGGTGCTGCTACAGTAGACGAATCACAACTTACAGGTATTGGTTGGGGTAGAAGAGCTTGGGGTAATCTTGCTTGGGGTGAAGCTTTTTCAGTAATTGCAACTGGACAAACTTTAACTTCTGCAATTGGTTCTTCAATAGCTAGTGTAGACGTAAGTGTTTCAGTTACAAGCGCAGGACAACTTACTTCTACTTTTGGAAGTTTCTCATTACAAATTGACCAGGACATAACTGTTTTTGCAGCTGAGGATCAACTTGATTTTACAATAGGATCACTAGAATTTGATGCAGACGCAAATGTGTCTGTCACCAGCGCAGGATCTTTAACAGGATCTATAGGTACGACTGTAGCAGGATTAAAAACTCCTGTAGATGTAACAGGTATTGCAGCCACGTTTACATTAGGTACTTTTTCATTAGTTCAAACTACAACAGAGTCCGTAACAGGCCAATCAGCTACAATGTCTCTAGGTCAACATGCAGAGATACCTGGACAAATAATTGGTGTTTCTGGTCAACAAATGTCTAGCTCTATCGGATCAGTGACTGCTACTGGTACTGCTGGTATTGATGTAACTGGTATACAGATGACAGCTAGTGTAGGAAATGTTAATATAACTGCATGGCAAGAAGTAGACCCTGGAGTTAATAATGTATGGACAGAGGTTGATTTAGCTGCGTGATTGAGTTAAAATATAGACACTACTAAGGAGAATTTTTTATGGCATCAAGTTATTCAAGCGATCTCAAACTCGAACTAATGGTTACTGGTGAAAATGCCGGTACATGGGGAGATAAAACAAATAATAATTTAAATTTAGTACAACAAGCTGTTGCAGGTTTTGAACAGGTTACACTATCTAGCGGTGGAACTTTAGCTTTAGTAATGACTGATGGAACAATATCAAACGCAAGAAATTTAGTTATTAAATTTGCAACTGCAACAATTGCAGCGAGCACAGTTTGTACAATACCAGATTCAATTGAAAAATTTTATATTTTTGATGCAACAGGATTAACTAATCCAAGTAATTTAACAATTAAAACTGCAAGTGGAACTGGTTTTACTTTAGACCAAGCAAAAATTTATGCAGCGTATTCTGATGGTACAAATCTAAATGAAATTTCTTTAGATACACTTGGCGGAACTGTTGCTGCAGCAAATTTAACAGGAACAATATCTACATCACAAATTGCTGATGATGCTGTTACATATGCAAAAATTCAAGACACTACGACTGCAAACAGAGTAATAGGAGCTGCATCAGCTGGTGCAGTTGGAGAAGTTCAAGTCGCAACTGACATGGTTGCAGATGATGCTATAACAGCAGCCAAACTAGAAGACACTACAGTAAGTGCTGGTTCTTACACTGCAGCATCAATAACTGTAGACGCACAAGGAAGACTTACTGCTGCATCTTCAGGAGCAGCTGCATCCGCACCAATGATTTTAACATTTGCAGATATAGGACCTAATTCTGGAACTTTCACAGCTCAACCTAACTCAAGTAAAGTACACGTTTACATGAGAGGTGGTGGCGGTGGCGGAGGTGGTCACTGGGGTCTTAATGGTAATAATCCAGGAGGACAAGGTGGAGACGGTGGTTTTGGTTTTTTCAGTCAACCTATTTCTCAACCTTATGCAGTTCCTTATTCATTAGGACAAGGAGGACCAAGAGGAAACGTTTGGACTAACAGTCCACAACAATCAGGAGCTCAAGCTTCTGCAGGACAAGCTTCAAATTTTGTTCACTCTCCCACTGTTACCTTTGCAGCAAATGGGGGTAATGCTGGTAATGGAGGATCAAATGGACCTGGTAACCCAGGCAACCCTGGAAGCACAAGTTCTGCAACTTATGCGTATCCAACCAGTAATAATACATCACAAAATTATTTTTATATGGGAGCAGGTAGTGGAGGACTGAGATATCAAGGAACAGTAGGTCCCACACCAACTAATAGACTTCCGGATAATATATATGACACTCCTGGAAAAGGTGGACTTGCATCTCAAGCTGGGCAACCTACATCAAATGCACGATCAGGAGTACCAGGTTCAATTTTAGTATATGAGGATTTAGGATAGTATTATGGCAAAATTATTATTTGTTAATGACTTAGGTCAAACTCCATCAAATTTTATAGGAGCTGGGTCAACATCAACAGACTTAGAATATTTACAAAAAGATTTAAGTAAATGTGAACAAGTTGATATAACTGAAGATCAATATGTTGGAATACTAACTGGTCAAAAGGTATTAAATTTTACAGATAGCGGTGTAAGTGTTCTTGATGAACCTGAAGATTATGATAATCCTACTGGACAGACTATAGATCCAACTACAGGACAAGAAAAAGAAAAAGAGCCTGTTCCTCAAGTAGATAAAGAATCTTTTACTATAGATTTAAATTATCTAATTGCAATTTTAAAAGAAAGAATTGAAAAAAAACCTAGCCACTCACAAATAACAAAAGCCCAAGAATGCTTAGATTATTTAAATGGTATTGATGTAGATTCTCTTTCATATCCACATGATGATGTAAATGTTAAAATGTTTAAGGATAACAAATATATAAACATTAGATATTTCTAGACTATCTTCAAAATTCATGTATTTTTGATTATATGTTTGAAAAAAATATAATAGAATTTCAATATCCAAAAGGTCAAAAAAAACTATTAGAAGATGTATTTCCAATACCTGCTAAATTAAATTTACCAGACTGGTTTAAAAAACTTAAATTTAATATGCAAAATAAAACTATAAGAGGATGTATTCCTTTTATGGATACTTTAACTTCTGGATACATTTTAAAAATGCCTCAAGATTTTTATATAAAACACAACTTTATTAATGATAAACAAGAAAAAGATAGTGTCTATCGTTTTAGTTTTCAAGAAGCCCATGGACAAATATGGCCAAGATTAAACTTGAATACTGAGCACCCTCAGGTGCACAATCCTTCTCAACTTGGAGAAGGTTGTCCTTTTCATGAAAAAAATAAAGGTTTAGCATATTACAAAATATTGAATCCTTTTATCATTAAAACACCACCAGGTTATTCTTGTTTATTTACTCCACCACTTAATAACCGAGATGATAGATTTGAAATTATTTCAGGCATAGTTGATACAGATAAATTTCCAAATTACATAAATTTTCCAATAATAATTAACGGTGATAAATATCCAAATTTAGAAACGACTATTGAACGAGGTTTACCTTATGTTCAAGTGATACCTTTTAAAAGAGAAAATTGGCAAATGGAAATTAAAACTATGACAGAATCTCATAATAATATTTTATTGCAAAGTATAAAAAAAATTGTTTATACTTACAAAAAGTTCTTTTGGTCAAAAAAAACATGGAATTAGATAAATTTATAAAAGTTTACGACAATTTTTTTAAACCTGAAGCGGTCGCAAGCTTGATTAAATACTTAAATAATAAGTCAAATTTTAAACAAGCACGAATTATTGGAAACCATCAAGGTAAAAATGTAGAAGATAAAAGTCAAAGAAATACTCAACAATCACCTTTTGATATTAAGACTATGTCAGGAGTGCATTGGTTAAACGTTACAAAGTTTTTAGTTCATAATGTTTTCATGAGATACAACCAAGAGTTTCCTACAGCAGCGTGTCAAGTTTTGGAAGTAACACCTTTATTGTATGAAGAAGGAGGATTTTATAAAATACATTCTGATCACCACGCAACAATTCCAAGAACAATAAGTGTAATTATTTTTTTAAATAATGACTATGAAGGTGGAGAATTAAATTTCCATGATGTCACTAGTCCAAAAGGAGACAAAATATTTAAAGTAATTAAACCTCATCCAGGTCGAATAGTGATGTGGCCGTCTAATTTTTTATATCCACATTCTGTTTCAACAGTTACTAAAGGAAGGAGATACACGTTAGTTTCATGGATACTATAGAAAAAAATTTTAAATATAAAATAATTAAAAATATTTTAACTTCCGAAGAGTTAGAAATAATAAAAGAGTATTTAAAGTATAAACACATTAATAATTTAGATTGTTTTGATGAAATACAAAATAATAATTATGATACCTATTTTTATAAAGACGCTCTTATTCAAACTTTTTTACTTAAAAAACAAAAGATTATAGAAAAAACAATTAACAAAGATTTATTACCTACATATAGTTTTTTCAGATTATATACTTATAATTCAGATTTAAAAAAACACACAGATAGAGAAGCCTGTGAATTAAGTGTAACAGTATTTGTAGATGCTGATAAACCAGATTGGCCATTATACATAGATGGTGAACCAGTTGTATTAGAAGCTGGGGATGGTGTAATTTATAATGGCACTAAATATGAACACTGGAGAGAAAACTATGATGGAGATTACCATATGCAATTTTTTTTACACTACGTCTACAAAGACGGAAATTTTACAGATCTAGCAGGAGATCCACAATGAGAATAATTCAAAAAGAAAATGGGGATGGAGCAATAATATTTACAAATCAAGAACGAGAAATAATCTATAAAAATGGAAATTTAAAGTTTGAAGCTATAACTTTAAAACATTTTGCCAATACTCTTGTTCATATAGCTAGTAAAATTAATGAAAAGTTTGATCCAAAGGTACAAAAAATTTTAACTAGTGAAGCTCAACATTTAAAGGGTAAATAGAGCATCTTTTTTCTAACCAATTTAAGTGGTATAATTGACTATGCCTTTAACAAATGTACAGATACAACCTGGATTTAATAAACAAGTCACTCAGACAGGAGCTGAAGGACAATGGACAGATGGAGACTTTGTAAGATTTAGATATGGTCTACCAGAAAAAATAGGTGGATGGGCAGAAATTTTAGACAATACTATTGTAGGTGCTGCTAGAGAACAATTTATTTGGGCTGATTTAGATGGCAGAAGGTATGCAGCGATTGGCACAAATAAAGTTTTGATTATTTATTATGAAGGATCTTTTTATGATATTACTCCTTTAGACACAGCTTTAAGTGGTTGCACGTTTGATACAGTAAATACTTCTGCTACTGTAACTGTTAATAAAGCTGCACACTCATTAGAACCTGGAGATTTATTTACTTTTACATCAGTCACACCACCCACAGGAGCTGGATATATAGCTTCAGATTTTGAAACAAATACTTTTCAAGTAATTACTGTTCCTAATAGTGATTCATTTACCATTACAATGGCATCAGCTGCTGGAACAACTGTCAATGGAAGCGGCTCTGCTACTATAAACCCTTATGTAAAAGCAGGAAGTTTAAATTCTACTTTTGGTTTTGGATGGGGCACAGCTTTATGGGGTGGAGGACAACAATTATTTGGAACTTTAAATGGTGCTCTTTTAGATGACACAGCTGGAACTGGTGGATCTGGGACTTCAATAACTTTAGCATCAACTACAGGTTTTCCTACTTCAGGAACTATTAAAGTTGGAGCAGAGTTTATTTCATACACAGGAATTTCATCGAATGATTTAACAGGAATTACTAGAGCTGTTGCTGGTACAAGATCTGCACACTCAAATGGTGCAGGTGTAGAATTTTTTACTGCTTGGGGAGAAGACTCTCTTTCACAAACTTTAACAATCGATCCAGCTTCTTGGTCACTAGATAATTTTGGAGAACAACTTATAGCTACAATTAAAAATGGAAAATCTTTTTCTTGGAATCCAATAAATTCAAATCCAAATGCTTTAACAACAAGAGCAACTATTATTTCAAACGCACCAACAGCATCTGTTTTGTCCTTAGTGTCAGACCGTGACAGACACTTGTTTATGTTAGGAACAGAAACAACAGTTGGTACACCAGGAACACAAGATAAAATGTTTATTAGGTTTTCAGATCAAGAAGATACTACTGATTACACACCAACTTCTATAAATACCGCAGGATCTTTTAGATTAGATTCCGGATCAAAAATCGTTGGTGCTATAAAAGGTAAAGACTACACTTTTGTTTTAACAGATAACGCTGCTTACGTAATACAATTTGTTGGACCACCTTTTACATTTTCAGTTAGACAAGTAGGATCTAATTGTGGATGTATTGGTCAACATGCAATGAAATATGTAAACGGAGTTGTATATTGGATGGGTGAGTCAGGGGGATTCTTTGTTTATGATGGTACAGTAAAAGCTCTACCATGTTTAGTTGAAGATTTTGTATTTACGACTAAAGGCTCTAATTTAGGAATTAGTTATGGAGATGGGGAATCAGTGTATGCTGGTCTTAATCATTTATATGAAGAAGTAACTTGGTTTTATCCTAAAAGCGGAAGTTCAAATATTGATAGATGTGTAACTTACAATTATCAAAATGGCACTTGGACAACAGGATCATTAGCAAGAACTACATGGTCTGATGCTAATTTATATGATGTACCATACGCTACTGAATTCTCTTCAACAGGTGTTCCAACTTTTCCGACAATACAAGGAGTAACTAATATCAATGGCTCAACTATTTACTATGCCCATGAAACAGGTGTTAACCAAACTGACTTTCAAGGAAACAAAACAGCTATACCTGCTTTTATACAATCTGGAGATTTTGATTTAAGTATAAATGGAGATGGTCAAATGTTTATGAGTATGAGAAGATTTGTACCAGATTTTAAAGTTTTACAGGGCAATGCTCAAATAACAATAAATTTAAGAGACTATCCAACGGACACCGAAGCGTCCTCTCCATTAGGTCCATTTACAATAACAAGTTCAACTGATAAAGTAGATACCCGTGCAAGATCACGGTTTGCAAATTTAAAAATTGCGAATACGTCAACAGATGAAAACTGGAGATATGGTACTTTTAGAGCTGATATTCAACCTGATGGAATGAGAGGATAATGGAAAATTTATTACCACCTATGTATGACGATACTAATATGGGTATTGCAGGTTTAGAAAGTAATGTTGGTGCTGGACCAGTTGTTTTTCCTGATCCAAAAGAAATTGCAAAAAATATAGCAAAATCAAAAGCTATAGAGTTTGGAGTAGCTAAATTAGGTTTACCTGAAATAGCAGGAACAATTTTAGGAGGTAATGCTCTTTATTCTAATCCTTTAGGTTTAGCCGCATTCGGTCCTGCAGGACTTGGTATTGGTGCTTTAGCTGGTGCAAGTTCGAATATGCAATCAAGTTTATTTGGAAGATCTGCTACAATCGCTGATTATTTACAAGCTAAAAGAAACGAAAAAATTGCAAACCAAGTTGCAAACAGAGGTGCAATTAAACAAAATCAAGCTTTGAGTCAACAACTATTACAAGCACCTGTAACAAACCAAGATGCAAATCGTGGTGGACAATATCAAGGTGGAGGCGGAGGAGGTATGTCTGCAAATGCTAGCACAGGCACATCAGCAGAGAGGGGAGCAGCTTTACATGGCTAGAGTAGATATTATAATTCCAGAACCTACACCAGAATACACTGAAGAAAATCAAAGACAGGTATCTCAATCTTTACGAACTATGCAAGATAAGTTAAACACTTCCTATCAAAAAGAAATAAAAAATGAACAGGATGCTTTTAGTTACTTTTTAACATGACAATAAGATATAAAAATCAAGGTTTCAAACAAGCCAGTACAGGTAAAACAACTGTGTTTACATGTCCTAGTGATGCAACAGTTATAGTTAAAAGTGTTTATTGTGCTAATAATGATGCCTCTTCTGCTGTTTTAGTTAATATGAATTTAGTTGACTCATCTGACTCGAGTGCTGAGTATGAATTTTTTAGAGATGATATAGCTGCCAAATCACAAGTAAATGCTACACCACAAGGTTTAAATTTAGAAGCAGGTGATGCTATAACAGTACAAGCAGCTACAGGAAGTAATACAATTCAGGGTGCGATTAGTTACGCTCAAATAGATAGATCACAAGAGAATGGCTAGACAAAAATTCGTACACTACGTCCCTAGACCAAAACCTAGAAAACGTCCAGGTCGTCATAAAAAAAGTCTTAACAAAAGTGAGAAAAGATCGTATAAGAAATATCACCGACAAGGTAGATAATGATTGTTAGACATTACAAATTTCCTATTGAATATCCAATACAGTTTATGCAAATTAAATTAAAAAACTTAGATAATGATTATTTTATAGATCAAATAAAAAATAATATTGATAAAAAATTAAGCTATGTAACTAATGTTCACGGAAAAATGACAAAATGGAAATCTTTTAATGAAGATAAAAAATTTAGAGATTTGTTATATTCAATGTATAAAAATTTTCAATTAGATTTGTTAAAAGAATGCCAGTTACAAGATTCTTGGGGTATAATGTTGGAACCAAATGATGAAACTGATCTACATAACCATGAGGGCAGCACTGCATCAGGTATAATTTATTTAAATGATTGCAAAAACAAAATTATTTTTCCACAAATTAATACTGAAATTGATGTTGAAAAAAATACTTGTTTAATTTTTTCAAGTTTATTGAATCATTATACTACTCCAGTAGAAGAAGGAACAAAATTTGCCATTGCTTTTAACGTAAAAAATGTTAAGGATTGGAGTAAATATGAATGATATTCCTAAAATACCTGCAGAAGCAAAAGAAGTAATAAAAAATAAAAGAACTGGAAAAATATATGCTGATAAAGCTGAGTTTGATTCTGATGTTGCTGATCCCAATACTGATACTACTGTGGATGATTTTAGACAAGATCTCGAAATAAAAGTGACTAGAGTAAATATAGAAGCACTGACAAAAAAATAATTTTTTAAATGACAATCAAACCTAGAGGAGCAACAGAACTACAACAGGAGTTGCTTGAAAAGTATGTATCAAAAGATTTATTAGATAAGTTTCAAATATGTACATCTATACCAGGAAAAGTACCGCTAGATCCTAGTAAAATAAATATTTTATGGCAAAAGAACTCTTGGGATCAACCCAACTTACAAAGTTTTTTTAGAAACAAAAGTAGACATTATGAGTATGATTGGTATGTTTTTAATTCACATTGGTGTTATGAAAAATTTAGATATTTTTTTCAAATACCTGAAGAAAAATCTATTGTAATTAAAAACGGAGCTAGTCATTTTCCTAAAAGGAAAATCTATAAACAAGGGGAACCTATAAGAATAATACATCATTGCACTCCTTGGAGAGGATTAAACGTATTGTTACTTGCAATGCAATTAGTGCAAAATAAAAATGTTACTTTGGATGTATATAGTTCAAATGATGTTTACGGTAGTGAATTTGCAACTAAGGCAAATGAAAGTACAAAAGGTTTGTTTGATCAAGCTAAAAAATTACCTAATGTTAATTACATTGGTTATAAACCTAACGAATATATATTAGAACATCTTACTGATTATGATTTATTTGTTTATCCATCTATATTTGAAGAGACTTTTTGTGCTTCAGCTTTAGAGGCATTAGCTGCAGGATTACATGTAATAACAACAAACTTTGGAGCTTTACCAGAAACATGTGCAGAGTGGCCTGTGTATATTAATTATACAAAAGATTTAGAATTATTGGCTGCATCAACAGCAGGAGCAATTGATGTTGCAGCGAGTTATCTTCATACCGATACAATTCAAGATCATTTAAATGAACAACAAAAATATTACAAACAATTTTATAGTTGGGATAAAAAAGCTATAGAATGGGAAAACTTTTTGAAAGGAGCCATAAGTGTCAAACAATAAATATATAAACGAAGATACATATCAAACATTACAAGAAGTAACTATAGAAACTCAATCAGATTACGAAAAAGCAATTGAGCCTTTATGGAAAGAAAACAAAGACCAGTTCAAAGGTATTGAAGTGTTTGTTGCAACACCTGTTCACAGTGATGTTTCAATACATTACACACAAGCTTTAATAGAGTTTCAACAGGAATGTTTTAAGAAAAAGCTTAAAGTATCTTTTCATTTAATTAAATCATCTTTAGTTACACAAGGAAGAAATTTGTCTGTTGCAGGATTTCTTGAATCAAAAGCAACGCACTTATTATTTATAGATTCAGATATCTATTTTCAAGGTAAGTCTATATTTGCAATGCTAAAAGCAGATAAACATATTATTTCTGTTCCATATCCATTAAAAACTTTGATGTGGGATAAAGCATTTAATAAAATGAAAGAAGGTCAAATAAAGTCACCTGATGATATAAGAAAAGCTTTACATACTTATCCAATGAAAGTTCCTGATCCTAACAATATTAAACTTGATAAAGGAGTAATGGAAGTAACTGATTCACCAACAGGATGTATGCTTATCAAAAGAGAAGTTATACAGAAAATGATTGAGAAGTATCCTGACAAAGAAATAGTACAAAAGACTGTTATAAATGGAAAGTATGTCAACAAACCAAATATGTGGAATTTTTTTGACACTCTACACGACCCAAAAGAGAAGACTTATAATGGTGAAGATTTTGCCTTTTGTAAGCTTTGGAGAGATCTGGGTGGTAAATGTTATGCTTATGTTAATGATGCTATAGTGCATATTGGAGAACACCAATATCAAGGCAAGTTTTACGATGAGTTGATATCAAGCAAGTAAAATGGTAATATTGTTTACTCAAGATCTTAAAAGGAGAATATAATAATATGCCAATAGCAAGTATGATACCTTACGCACTAGCTGCCTATGGAGGATTAAGAGGTTATCAACAAGCAAAAGACTCAGGAGCTACAGGTTTAGGTAGACTTATCGGAGGAGCAGCAGGGGCTTATGGTGGATATCAATTAGGTAATATGATTCCAGGAGTAACTCCTAATCCTGCTTTTTCAGCTCAAAGATCAATATCTGACATTGGAAATTATAGAGGTGGTGCTGATATGGCTACAGTGTTAGCAAAAGGTACAGAAAAAGTAAAAGATAAAAGAGGTATCATAGATATATTATTGAAAAAACAAAGTGGTGAAACTGATCCACTAAAAGTTTCTGCACTAATTGCTGCAGGACTTTACGGAAGCGGTGCTTTCGAACAAGGGCCAACGGATGTTTTCACACCGACATATAACGTAGGTTATGCTGACTTTGCAAAAAACAGACCAGGCTATACATACATAGATCCTACAACAGGACAAGAAAAAGAATATTCAAGTGTTTATATTCCTGAAGCTGATCCAAAAAATCAAGGTGATTTTAGAATGGGTCCATATGCTATGGACAAAACAAGATTAAAAACAGGTGGCTTAGCTGAAATAAAAAAATTTAATGAGGGTGGTATTAACTATCTTCCATCAAAAGTTTCACATGACGAAAACGATGCTAACAATTATGTTAGGGCATTAGGTTATGTAGAGGACGGATCTGGAAACGGAGACAAGGACGAAGATACAATGTTGGCTCAATTAGCAGACGGAGAGTTTGTAACAAGAGCAGATGGAGTGTTAGGTGCTGGAATCATAGCTGGAGCAAATCCAAATAGTATGAAAGACATGCGAGAAAAAGGTGCAGCTTACTTCTATGAACAGCAAAAAAGATACAAAAGAGTATTTGATTTATTGAAGGATAGTTATGGCACAACAGCAAAAAAAAATTAAACCGTTAGTAAGTATTTTACCATTAGAGCCAAAAGACATTGAAAGGTTTTGGCCTTTAGCTGAATTCATGGTTGCTGAGTCTTTAGCATATTCAGGTAAATATGCAGAATCAAAAGATATTTTAAATTGGTTAAAAAAAGACGAAATGCAATGTTGGATTATGTTTGGATCTGATGAACTTGAAGAGAATAAAGTATTTGGTATTTGCATTGGAAGAATAGGTGTACTACCTAATTACAATCAATATGAACTTGTAATTTGCACAGGAAGAAGAAGAGATCTTTGGCAAGATAGTTTAGAAGCAGAAATAGTAAAATTTGCAAAAGCAAATGATTGCAAACGATTGAGTATTTTAGCCCGACCAGGTTGGAAAAGAGTAACAAAACAATATGGTTGGAAAGAAAGACATATACAACTAGAGAAATGGATATAATATGAGTTTTTTTTCAGGATCAAGAAGTTCACCAGCTTCAACACCAACTGCACAAACACAATTTATAAGAGAAGCACCAGGTATCGAAGAACGAAAACTGGAATTGATGGACATTGCAAGACAAGTTGCACAACAACCAATTAATTTACCTGACGTTCAAGTTGCTCCATTAGGTGCTTTAGAACAACAAGGCTTAACTCAAGCAGGAGCTACAGGTGTAGGTGCTGGAACAGTCAATCAAGGAATAGCTGCGTTGAATCAAGCAGTTACTCCTGTAGGTGCTTCACAAATAAATCAGTTTTTAAATCCATATCAATCTTATGTAAATGACGAAATTTTAAGACAATCAGGTATCATGCAAAATCAAATAGCTGCTAACGCAGTTGGATCTGGTGCTTTTGGTGGTGGTAGAGAAGGTGTTCAACAAGCAGAATTACAAAAAAGAACTTTAGAAGCAATCGGAAGATCTAATCAAATGGGCTTCCAACAGGCATTAGGAGCTGCTCAAAGACAGCAACAATTAGGATTAGCAGGTGGACAGCAGTTAGCTAACGTAGGTGCTGGTCAACAACAAATGGCTCAAAGAGACATTTCGCAATTAATGAGTGCAGGTGGTGTACAAAGAGAACTTGCACAAAAAGCACTTGATGCACAAAGAGCTTCAACGTTACAACAACAATACGAACCATATCAAAGAGCAGAATTTTTATCAAACCTGTATGCTGCAGGACCTAAATCACAATCAAGTGTTACTATGGGAACTCAACCTAATACGAGCCCATTAGCACAATCGGTTGGTACTGGTATAGGTGCATTCGCAGCATTCCAAGGTGTACAACCAAAGTAGGTAAGCTCCATGAATAAAGTATTACATAGACCTTTGTTTAGACAGGTTGCACTTAAAAAAGGTTATATAGCCCCTATTAAAGCGCGTACGGGAAAAAGTATTGGCCCTATGAGACCACCAGTTCCTGCAGTGATTCCACAAATGGGAACACCTGTGGGTGCTCCGTACAATTATGGTGTTGCATTAAGAAAACAACCAACATTTTTTGAAAGAATGGGCACTGGAGCTAAAAGTTTAGGAAGAGGATTATTTAGTCTTCCTGCCATTGGAGGTTTTTATGCTGGAGATAAAGTTGCACAAGCTTTAGCTATAAATGACCCTATTGGTAGAACAGCGTTTGGGTTAGGTGGTAGTTATGCTGCAAGTAAAGCATTACCCGGACTTGCGAGCATAGGTGCATTACCAAGCATGGGTATTTTAGCTGTAGGTGGCTTAGGATATATGGGTAAGAAAGCACAAGAAGAATTTGATGCACTACCTAAAAAAGAACAAGAAAGAATTAAAAAAGAAAGAGCAGAGTTTGCAAGTTCAGTAGAAGACTTTGGATCTTTACCACAAGGAATATTAGGTAAAATCAAACCGGCTACACTTGATGAAATCGTGAAAAAAACAACTCCAAATCCTGGGAGTGGAAGACCAGGTTCAAAATCATTTGGTGAAAAACAAAAAGATGTTGCAACAGCTCCTGACAACATAACAGTTTTAGGAAAAGAAAAACTAATTGACACTGCAAAAGTAGCAGAGAACTCTATTCCGGAAGTAGACAGCGGTAGAGGTGGAGATAGCGCAAGTGCTATTTCAAGACAGGGTGCTTTACCACCACCTGATGCTGATGAACCAATTACAACAAAAAAAACGGATACTGAACAAAAAACAAAAGGAGACCCTACTAAAAAAAATGTAAGTAATGCAAATCAAGATACAATAAATGCTGCTTCACCATTTAAAGCACAATTAGATTTGGCAAGACAAATTGCAAAAGAAATGAGACAAGGTAAAACATCGAATGCAAATTTAGTATTTTTAACTAACCTTGCTTCAGGATTGTTAACTGGCACTACAAAAAAAGGTGGGGTTGGAGGAGCTTTAGAAGTATTTGGAGCTGCATTAGGTCCAGCTGTAAACAACATGGTTATGGTTAAAATGAAAGAAGATGAGATAGAACAAAATCTTCTTGGAAGAGCATTAGAGTTTTCAACAGATTTCTTAAAAGCACAAAATCAAGCATTTGAAATGCCTGATACAAAAAGCGTTGGTGTAATTCAATATACAAATGAGGCAGGTAGAATTGTAAACGTGCCAGGTCGTATTTTAGCAGATGGTACAAAACAAAGAGCAACAGGCACTGCAAATGCAGCTGGTGTTTATAATTATGTGACAGTTGATCCTGGCTTAAACTTTATAGCTAACGAAGATATGAATAAAGAAACTTTAGAGCTAGCTAAAAGTATTGCAGGTAAGTATGCAGCAGTTAATTTAATAAATAGAAGTTTAGGTATTATTCAATCAGGTGAAGCAAGAGGAGGTGTTACTGGTGCTATTGGATTATACGGAGGTCGTTTAAGTGAAGCATTAGGTGATGTTTTATCATTTGCAAAAATAGGTGGTGATAGTAAAGCAGAACTTAAAGCTGCTGGTCAAGCCATGTTTAATATAGAACAGAAAAAAGTTGCAAATGCTTTAGTAGCTGCAGGA
>Ga0209645_1000527_pt1 | contig 19635 bp, 31 predicted proteins | sample ETNvirenome_6_30_FD_184070 | JGI IMG/M metagenome (GOLD analysis project Ga0209645, IMG submission 184070) | Marine viral communities from the Pacific Ocean - ETNP_6_30 (SPAdes) (version 2) | ecosystem: Environmental > Aquatic > Marine > Oceanic | place: Pacific Ocean | collected 2013-06-19
GAGGTTCAGGGCCACTTGCACGACCTCCGAAAGTTTTAAGTGCGGAACCTGCAGGTCGTACTCGACTAACGTCCCATCTGGGAACTTGACCTGAATACAACAATGATACCAATTCCCTAAACGATTTCGCCCATCCGATCTTCGAATCTGCAACATTGATAACTGTATCTGTTTCATGAAAATCCTCCGCTACTTCAGGTAGCTTTTGCACGTACTGTCGTTCAACACTATACCCAACACCTGTACCACACATAAGGACGTACATCATTTCGTCAAACGCTTTCGGGTGGTCTATAGGCAGATAGCTACAGTTAAACCCTGCTACGTTGTCACGCTCTAGCGCCTCTCCTGCAGTCATCAGTGCTCGCATAGAGGGCATCACGTCCAGACTATGGACAGCCTCATAGACCTCTTTACGTGCAGTCTCTGGTAGGTCGTCGCCCCAGAAGTTTACGTACCGGTTGACTGTCTCTTCCCAAGTTTCCCTCCGCTGTTCTTCCGGTAGGTAACGTGCGTAGCGTGACTTATGTATGTACTGTTGATATGCGTCCATCTATTCTGTTACTCCTAACGTTTCATTAATAATTGCTTGGCTTGCCATCTGCAAAAGCATATACACCCCATCAGGATACTGCTCGTTGGACGCTACTTCGAACATTTCACCGTCTTCGTACATCACAACCGCCACCTTTACCTTTCGTCCCTCTTCCTCGTGTTGCATCGCTTTGACTACAAACGCCGACAGGAACTCTGATGTAGTGATCTCTTTCTTATCTTGGTCCTTGTTACCAAACTTCCCTTCTACTACTTTCATAAAGCAACCTCCTTGATGAGCCACTCCAGATAGACCCTAGCTTTACGGAGGTCCTCTACGCCGTTCTTGTACTCGTACCTCCAAAGGTATTTCAAACAGTTGCCCTTGAGATACCCTTTGTACTCTTGAGGGTGCATGGACGCCTTGATTGCTTCAATGGCCTCTATAGCCCCCTTGTTGTAGTGGTCCGGTTGTGTCACAGGGTTGTGCTTGTCCTCCGGGTGATAGAGTTTACCTACAACTGTTTTCGACACTCTGTTCCACTCCTCTGGCGTTACGTCGTCTAAAGATTTCTGTTTCTCAAGATTCTTACGCAACTCGTCGCAGTCTTTGGCGTACTTGGCACAGTCTTCTTCGGTCATGTTCCATTCATTCTTCATCGTCTTCTTCCAACTCTTCGTGAAACTCTTCTAAACGTGTTAACAATCTGTCTTCAAACCTGTCTAATATTTCTTCAGCAGAAATGTCCAGAGCTTCAATTAAGTCGTCAGGATCATACAGCCGCAACAGACGTTCCTTAATTTCTTCCAGCGTCAGAGACATAGCTAATCAACTCCTCCAGTGTTTCTATATTATACCACAAAATTCCCTCTTTGTCACACCATTCCGACATAGTCATTTTGGCACCTTTTCGTATTTTCTTGTTGGGCTGCATCAAGACGAAAACTAACTCTTGTCCGTCAGGCAGACTGTCTCTGATGCTGGTGTACTTTTTGGTGTCTCCTTCCCGGAAAAAACCTTTGCACTCAACAAGAACACCGGAAGCAGTATGGACAAAATCAGGCCGGTAATTACGAGCAATTGTATATGGTACTGTGAACGGCTCGTACGAGAAATCCTGTAATATTTCTGCGACGTCTTGTTCAAAACTACTCCTAAAGCGGGATTTCTTGGACTTTCGGCTCATTGACTACCTCCGTTAAAAATCTAGGGCCTGTGGAATAAGCAAAGGCACGTAGTCCGGGCCAACAGCTTTTCTTGAAAGCACAGTACGAACAACCAATGTCCAGCTTCTTGTTGCCACTCTTGCCGTCTTCCTTCGGCTGGTAACAGTGCTTAGGAGGTTCTGGCTGTAACACCATAGCTTGGACATGCTCAATACGGTCAGCTATGTCAAATCCTATCTTCTCGTGTACAGGAGCCTGTGTGTCTTCCTGATCGTACATTAGATAGGTCAGGTGACCGTTTTGTTTGTCCATCGCTAACCAACCAAAGCTGGTTTGTCCTTCTGCTTTTGCATAACCTTTAATTTGAGCAACGTATCCAAACGGGTCATCATAAGCCAAAGTTCCGTCCTTGAATTTTTTAAAGCCGTAACTCGACACAGACTTAACGTCAGTGACAACACCGTCAATTTTACAGTCCATAGAACCTGTAATGCCGCTAACTTCACACTGCTTTTGTTCTGCAGTAACTTCATGTCCTGATGCCCTCGTAAGGAATAATAAAAGTTCTTCAATCAAATGCCCGTACAGGAACTTGATGAGCGTGTGTGGTTGCATGTCGTCATGCTTCTGGACATTGTTGTAGTGGTTCCACAGAAACCGGTCCTGTCTTCCAATGTTGGACATTCGCAGTTTACGGTAGTCCCGTGGGCCTCTACCTACAAACTCCTTACGCATGAGGTCCTTAACGGACTCACCGAAGTCGTCGATACACTTGTCAATGTCGACGTCCTTTGCGACACGCTTGGTCTTAACTAACTTGTAAATGTCGTCTACTAAAGTATAGATACTTTTCATTCTTTATGGTCCACCCAACGTAATTGTCGTGTTTCGGGATTGAAGCCAACGAAGACAACACCCAACTCTTTTTGCTTCTCAGTACGGACTGATTTACAGGTCGTAGTGCCTTCATTCCATCTAGGGTCAGGCTGTAATGTTTTGACGTCGATGAGAGTCACGTCTCCGTCCTTAATCGCAACCATGTCCATTGGTCCTGTGGCCCCGGCATTGAGGAACACTTCATAACCGTTGTCCCATAACCACGTAACAGCATAAAACTCTGCGAAGTCTCCTTTTCTACTTTTGTTCATCATCAGTGCGTCTCCGACCACGTTTTTCCGACTTTGTACTCTCCGTCGAGAGGACAGCGGAGTGAAAATGATAGGCCAGCCGCCTTGAGGCACTCGACTGCGAGCCAGCCGAACTTCTCTGCTTGTTCTGCAACCACCTCCGATTGTACTTCATCATGGATATTACCTATGAATTTGTAGTTAAGTTTCCACTGTTTTGCATAGTCGTCCAAAGTCACAAGGGCTTTCTTCATCACGATAGCCCCAGCAGCTTGCAACAGTGTGTTTAATGCAGCGTGTTCGGATCTAATTCTGAGACGTCTACCGTCGAGTCCTGTAAGATAACCACGCCCAGCTGCTCTAGAAATACGTTCTCGTAAACTTTCAAGAGAAGGTGTATTTCGGAGAAATCGTTGTTTAAGAACTCTGCCGTCTCTCGCCGTTCCTCCAACGATAGTTCCGATTTTAGCGTCTCCTGCTCCGTACAGGAAAGCATAAATGAAAGTCTTTGCTTGAGGTCTTGTTTCCAGTCCCGCAGCGTGCTGATTTCGGGTATGAATGTCTTCTCTAAGTAGGACATTAGTAAACTCCTCGTCGTCCATGTAATGGGCCAGCATCCTTAGCTCTAAACCACTGGCGTCGAATCCAACTAATTTTGTTCCTTGAGGCACAGTCCAGCAGGAGCGGCACTCGTGTCCGTACAGGCTGTGGCTTGCCGGGACTTGAGCCATGTTGGGACTTTGGTGTGTCATCCGTCCAGTCACAGCACCGTTACTGATGACACGTCCGTGTACCCTGCCGTCTTCCTCAACGTGGTCCAGCCATGAGTTTACTTGGGCGTGTCGCTTCTGAAGTAGAAGGTACTCCAAGACTTTTTCCGCTTCGGGTACATGACTATTCTCTTTAAGCGTCTTTTCATCGACAACCGGTTTGCCCGTCGCAGTGAGTTCCGACCATACAGCGCCCTTAGATGTAAGTCTTCCTGCGACTTGCTGACGGGACCCAACGTTGAATACAGTGACTTTATCCTTGAGTCTTTTGCCTGTCTTCTCCGAATATCGCTTCTCAATGATCGGCGGGAAAAGCGCCTGTAAATCCGCTTCAATAACATTCATGCGCTCCTTAAATGTAGCACACAACTCTCTGGCTAACTCTTGGTCCAGAACCCAGCCGTTGCGCTCCTGTTGCTGAACCACGTACTGCACCTTATGCTCCAGTTCAATAGACTCCTGTGAAAAGTCGGACATGTCGGTAACAAGCTTCTTATGCACAGCTTCAGTCACTTCGACGTCTCTCATACAGTAGTCAATCATTTCAGGAGACAGGCAAGTCCAGTCGTCATGGTCACCTTTTGGGAAACCCAAGTCCTCTCCCCAGCTTCGCAAAGAGTGTCCATTTGTCCTGCTTGGGTCGTACAAACGAGACAAAACAAGCGTATCTACGACCCTCTGAGGAGCCACAGAAAGCCCCCAGAGACGCTCTAAGACGGGGAGGTCGTACCCTATTAGATTGTGTCCAACGACGCTCAGAGAGCCACACAGGGCCTCTCGTAGCGTGTCTGGACGTGTGTGGACCGTGTTTACCCCGTTGTAGCGGGTAACAACGCACCAAATCGTCGTTGGATCGAGGCCGTCAGCTTCAAGGTCCAAATAGATCAAAAGTCGTCTCCGATTTCGGGGTTCGCAACTTCAGTCAGACGACCAGTTCCCCGGTCATAGGCAAGCCAGCAGGCGGGACCAGTTTCTCCGGTGTAACGATTCTTCAAGACACGTACAGTGGTCGTATTCCTGATTTCTTCGTTGGCGTTTTGCTGGTCCCTTTCCATACCGATCACAATGTCAGAAAGCTGGGCAATGGCTTGTGAACCACGCAACTCACCCAAACTTATCTGAGCACCGTCCTCGTGTGCTCTGCCCTGTGACCGACGCAAGTGTGACACGAGGAACAAGGTGATCCCCGTCTCTGCCACAAGCGTCCGGAGCTTTGTCATGATTTCGTCAATAGCCTTTCGCTCATCTCCCGATTCTTGGCTACTAACGACGATAGACAAATGGTCCAGTATGACGTACCGACAATCCAAGGCTTTGGACATGTAACGGACCCGTGAGAGAAGGTTGTCAGCTGACGTCGACCCCCAATGGTCGAAAAGGTAGTAACGTCCAGTTCCCAGAGTACTTTCCCAAAAGGGCCTAAGCTCGTCGACAGGAGTATCTTCCTCCAAGTGGAGGGGCCTGTTCGCCGCCACCGACATGATACCAAGCGTCGTCCGGGCCAAATCTTCCTCAAGAGCAAGGACTCCGATATTTCCGTTACATCGTTGTAGTAAATCGTATTCGATTTCACGAATGAACTGGGACTTCCCCATTCCACTACCGCTGGTAATTGTAACAAGTTCATAGGGTCTATGCCCTCTGGTTAGATGGTTCAGGCCTTCCCACGGGTACAGGGTTGACTTTACCTTCCTTTTCTCGACCAGTCTGTCCCAAGTGTCCGTCCCTGCTACGATGCCGTCAGGCTGGTACACTTTGGCGTTCCACCAGAGTCGAGTAAAGTCCTTCACTCTGTTAGCAATCAGCATGTCAGAGGCGTCCTTGGTCGGAAGCCTACAGATTTTAAGCTTGTTAGGGCTGAACAAGTCCTTAACCTGTTCAAGGGCCGCTTCTCCAGCTTTGTCGTTGTCGAAACAAAGGACAACTTTGTCGTAGGTTTCTATCCACTCCAGCTGTTGCTTAATTTCGTTTGCCGCATTGGACGCACCGTTACGCAAGGACACAACGTCGTACGCTGTCTTGCCTAACATTTCGTACACAGCCAAGGCGTCCAACTCCCCTTCGGTAATCGTCAGGAACTTGTCGGACATACACTGATTTTGACCGAAGAAACCAGCCTTGGACATGTCTCCAGTGGCGTGGAAGTTCTTGGTCTTAACGTGCCTAACCTTTGCGGCAACAATGTCTTTGGAGTCCACTTCGTAGTACGGGTAGTAATGCTTCTCTATTTCCCCGGTACTTGAGTACTCCACAGTCACACCAAAGCGAGCACAAGTCTCCTTTGATATGCGTCGTTGTGGTACGTTACTAACCACGCCGAACATTTGCAGTGGTTTTGCGTTGGAAGTAAGGGTTTCTGCCACTGATCCTCCGTTTACGTGGTGGTTACAACCGGCAGCAAAACAATGTTTACCGCCGTCGTCGTAGATGGCTAGGGCGTCCGAAGAACCACACTCCGGACAGCCCTCGTGTCGCAAGAACTTAGACATTAAAAGTCGTCGTCAAAGGCCGCTAGTTCTGCTTCTTCAAGAACCTTGATTGCCTCAAGGTAAGTAGACACACCATGTACCGGATGTGCGTCACCCAGCTTGAACTTCAGGCGTACCTTTGAGTTGTAAGGCACTTCCCCGGTGTACGGGTTACCTTCCGCATCAATGGTACGGATGTTGAACTTCGACTTGAACTTCCGTTGCTTACTGCCTTTAAAGTCCTTGATTTTAACACCACTAGCCGCCAACGTTGAAGCGTCTTCTTCGTCCAGTGTGATGGTCATAGAGTACTGACCGGTGTCCTGACCGTTGAAAACGTCAGTTGTGGTGATGTTGCTGAAGTTTACAATTCCTTCAATAACTTGGCTTGACATAATGAGATAATCCTCGTTAGTTAATTGAAAATGGCAGGCGTAAGCACTGACACGTCCTATCTGGTTCACAACTGCGACAACGTACCCCAGCTATTGCTATCAGTTTTCAGCTACTTACGCCCTTGACGCTTGCCATAACGACTATTTCCGGATAGCTCCGACCCTGTGACTGTGACGCCACTTCTCATCGTGCGGGACCACACTAGCCAGTGACTAACCGGCACGTTCTTTATACTAATAGTATACACTACTCTTCTTCGTTGCACAAGTCCAGAATCTTGTCTAATGTGGACTTGGACATAACGACGTTACCTTGGTCGTCCGTGGAGAGGTCAAACGGGGCCTTCAGGACAAACGGTATACCACCCCAAGGGTCGGCGTCCATAAGCTCTTTAGCCCTCGTACGGGCCTGTGTGTAGCCCAGACAGTAGATACTGTAGTCTCCACCCGTCACTTCATAAATCGTTTCTTCGTCCATCGTCTTTATGTTTCTCCTTTCGTTGGTACTTAGTTTTGTCTCTGTGCACCATAGGTTTATTAAACTTATGGGCATGTTTGGCAACGGGATTGACCCGTGGTTTTTTCTTGCCCATAAACTTCAGTACTCCTATGGTTACTTATGTAGTGTCTTCTTCGGTTTACTTCTTTAGTAATACCTTAGAAGAGGGTATCAGAATCAACATCCGAAGTAAATGTATTATCTTGGTAATTTTCCACTAAATCATCATTTACTTCGTCGTCTATGACATAAGACGCAGACAAACAATGGGAACATAGGTCCACAAAGTTGCCATGAGAGTCCTTTTTGGTTAACTCACTGTCCTCCAGAATCACATTACATGCTTTACAGCGCATTTTGCCAGTCCTCTCCGTGTAAGTCTATGATACGTCGTTCCAACTCTTTGTAACTTAACTTGCTAATACGCTGACGACAGTCCAAGCGGAACATTTCAGTCTCAAACTCTACCAAATGTTCAACCATAGCATGTTCCATAGGGTCAACTAAAGGACCCGTGTAGTAGTCGTCTAAGTCGTCGAATTCGTCGGGGTTCACTTTCGTTTTCTCCTCTTTAGCATTTCCTTTCGGGGTTTGTCGTAGGGTATGCCGTTTATGGGGTCGACTATGAAGTTAATCAGAGCCATCACAACCAGTACCCCAAAAAGGAACCAAAACAATATCGTAACTAAGGGTAATATGTAGTCCAAAATTAGTCTCCGTGGTCAGTCCAATGATAATCAGCACCTGCCAACACTTCGTCGTTTATAATGTCTTCGAAGTAGGCAACATTCCAACCCTCATGTAAATCTTTGTCACCTACGGTGATCTTTTCGATATCAATCAGGTCCTGATAATCGTCGCTTGACAGCGTCCAATGGACCACCACGTCTAATGTGGCCCATGCTGCGTCTACTTGCACCTCCGTTTGGTGCTTACCGTATCTTCTCGCCATTACTTTGTGTCCTCCTCAAGTGTCAACCAAAACCAAATTATAACGCATCCTAAACCCCATATCCAGAGTATGTCATTTTCCACTGAATCGCTCCTATGCTGCCATTGCTATGACGTCGTTTTGTTTCTTAACCATGCTTTTACCGTGCCCTATGTAGCATACTACACTAACGGTTTTGTCCCAGCAAGCCCGACAAGGCCCACATTTGCCCTCTCTGGTGTAAGCTTCACAGACTAGGGCATTAGCTGGGGTTGTCTCTGGTGTCGCTATGGTGGACGTTTGAGGGCCTTTCACGGTTTCCCCGGTAATGCTATCGGAAGAGAACCGGACTACTACGTTTGGTAGTGCTGACATTTGCGCTAGTACTTCGCCAAACTTTGCAAACTTATACATGCGAGTGGGTAACCAATGGCGTACCCATGGCGTTTGTTGCATCACTTGCAAAATCTTACGTGCCAAACGGACGTCATAAACGTCACCGCTATCAAACCAACGGAAATACCGGTCATTATCCAATTCAGCGACCATATCAGAAACCCAACTGTCACGTTTCCAATCTTCCCGGTTATGCTCTCTAGGTGCTCTCACGTTTTTGAACCGATAATTACCCGTAGTGGCATAACATCCGCTACAGGCAGGCACCAATCCACCACCAGCACCTATAGAACCGGGGCAAGTATCTAATGCCTGCAGAGACCATGATCTCCCCGGCATTTTTGAAGCTTTCGAAAGTTTAATCATTATTCAAACCTCGCAACCAACTCATGGTATATCGCTTTGGCGTTGTCTGTTAAATCACGATACTCAACACCACCGAAACCGGGATTGTAACCCATCCGGTTTAGACGTGCCAGTATACGCATTTCCACACTATTCACACCACGCATGTAATCCTTAGCGTAGCAGTAGTATGCCTCACAAATATCAAACCTGTCCCATTGCATGGCCCTAGGCCCTCCGTTTTTGGTGCTCTGGTACGCCGAAAGCCCGCTCTAGGCGGGCTCTGGTGTTGCTTTGGTGGGTCTTACCGGTCGTCTATTGAAATGTCGATATTGCGACCCTTGCCGTGTTCCCAGTAGAGCGACCAAAGGCCCCCGTGTACGCTGTTGAAAACCTCGCCCTGAGTGTAGTTTAAGGCTCTCTTGGTTGCCTTGCGTCGTCTGATAATGATGCTTCGGCCAAGGAATTTGGTTCGTGTAACGGTCATAGTGTAGGCCCTCCGTGGGCTTTTGTGTCGGCGCTGGATTGCCCCGACTTGTGACCAGTATCGTTTATTGGCCCTCTCCCGTCAATGGTAATATTACCTTTTTTTGTTGTCGGTGTTTGGGCTTTTTGGCATGGCCTTTGCCCTGCAATAAGTGTGCCAAGTCTGACTAATTTTTCTCAGCTGTAAAACTTGGCATGGTTTTTGCCCTTGCAATTCTCGTGCCAACTTTTGGAGTTTCTAAATTTTTTTCTTCAGTTGCAACTTTTGGCACGATTATTGCCAAGCCCAAAGCACCTACTTAGGCATACCCACGTATTACTTTTGAAAACGTCTCACCACGGGCTTCCTATGGCCTCTCAGGCCCTTGTGGATAAACTTGTGGATAACCTGTGGATAACTTCAGGGGTGTGGATAAAGTTATACACAAGTTATCCACAGGCCCGGCAACTTGTGGAAAACCTGTGGATAACTTGGGCCGGGGAGGGGGCTTAAGTTGCCGCTGTAACTGTAGCAGCCACTCAAGCACAAAATAGGTAAAAATTAAGAAAACTAGAGTAAAAAATACCACAAGTAACTACTTGATTTTTCTAAAGTAACACAGTCCCCGGCAAAAGGTCATAAAATAGCTTGACTTTTGTGTAGTCTCGTGGTATACTATGGTTGTATTTACGGACAATTTGTGTTATGACCGAAGAAATTAAAAAAAGAGGTCGTGGCAGACCCCGGAAGTCGGAAGTAGAGGCTGTAAAGCCCGGAAACAAAGGGCAAGTAGGCCGACCCAAGGGTGACGCAGCGATAATTAATGAGTACAAGGCCCGTATGTTGGCCTCGCCTAAATCTAAAAAAGTCCTAGAGACTATATTTGATGCTGCTTTAGACCACGAACACAAAAACCAAGCTGCTGCTTGGAAACTGGTGATGGACCGTATCTTGCCCATAGGGGCTTTTGAAAAGGAGGTTACTAAAGATGGAGGCAGAAGTGCAATCCAGATTAATATCACTGGGGTCGGAGGTGCAACAATTACTGATGGCGGTCAAGAGAGCGAGCTTATCGAAGGTGAACTCGTTAATTGACGACGTCGAAGAACAATCAACGTTATTCTTTGAGTACTTAAGGAACAAGACAAGTTGAGACACTTCACAGTATCAGAATTCGACTGTCAACACACAGGCGAGAACCACATGGAACCTGAGTTTATGGAGATGGTAGACGAACTCAGGGAACGCTGTGGTTTTCCATTTGTTATCACCAGCGGCTACAGATCACCCCAGCACCCGATAGAAGCGAAGAAAGATGTACCGGGAACTCACGCGCAAGGCATAGCGGCAGACATTAAAATAACTAACTCTGCCCACCGGTACACGATAATAAGAGAGGCTTTAGACATGGGCTTTACTGGAGTAGGAGTCGATGGTGACTTTGTACATGTAGACACAAGGGGTTCTGCTCCGGTTATGTGGCTTTACTGATGTTGTACACTAAGCACGTACAGTTAACCGACGCCACAGAAACAACCCTGTTTACTGTGCCTACAGGCTTTCATGCAATCATTTACTACGTCTTTATTGCTAATCACGCAGGCTCTACAAAAACAGCTTCTTTGCATTATGCAGAATCTGGCGGCGGCAATAGAGTAGATATATACGACGGAGAAAGCGTAGGAAGCGGCAATAGACTAACTCTAGACGCAGGAGGTGGACCTATGTTTGTCCTCCACGAAGGAGAAGTAGTCAAGGTTCAGACAGAAGCTTCTTCTGATATGGAGTTTGTAGTAACACTAGACTTACTGCCTGCCCCTGCTGCCTTGAGTAATTTTGCATGATTACTTTCATGGGGGCAGACTGGTGTCCTGCTTGTGTTAAACTTCAAGAAACACTAAAGGACCTCAACCTAAAGTACAAGTACGTAGAATTACCTCCCGGTCAGGCCGGTTGGGATTTAGTAGAACAGATGACAGGAAAAAGGTCTATACCACAGATATTTTTTCACTTCGGTGGTTCTAAAGACTTTAATTCTGTTTTGTCGTCTTTTAATTTGATAGGAGAACAATCTCAATGAAATACCTTTTAGCCTCTCTTTTTCTGATTTCATCAACAGCTTTTGGTCAAACAGTAATCGACTACGACGACGGGTCTACCTACACTCTAGAAGAAAACGAAAGTATCTTTATTTCTAACAGGGCCGTGTTTTCTAAAAAGACGTACAACACAGGTGCAGTGTACTTTACTCCTGTAGAAGCTAATACTAAACGAGACTACGTTGCTTCTCCTACTGACGGAATGGAAGTAGGTTCGCATGAGTGGTGTAAGGCGTACGTGCCTTGGAGCGAAGGTTACACGTTTAACATGCAAGCTTGGCAAAGATTCTGCGACACAAACAACGACGGCGAATACGGAGAAGGTGACGCAGGCTGGGGCGGCTAATAGTTGACGATAGTTGCGTTAGCTTGTTTAATGTTGTTGCCTATTGTAACAGGAGCACTAACTTTTTACTTAAGTTATAAACTCTGTGACTGACTTAAACGTACAGCTGTTACCTTGGCAACAGGAAGTCTACTCTGATCCTACAAGGTTCAAAGTAGTAGCTGCTGGACGACGGACAGGGAAGTCCCGTCTAGCGGCTTGGATGCTCATAATTAATGCACTACAGGCCGACAAAGGCCAAGTGTTTTACGTAGCGCCCACTCAAGGTCAGGCCCGTGACATTATGTGGCAGACTTTGTTGGAGCTAGGACACCCTGTGATTGCAGGATCACACATAAACAATCTGCAGATCAGGCTGGTCAACGGGGCCACAATTAGTCTCAAAGGAGCCGACAGGCCAGAGACAATGCGTGGTGTGTCCTTGAAGTTTCTCGTGATGGACGAGTACGCAGACATGAAGCCTGACGTCTGGGAACAGATACTTCGACCAGCACTAACCGACCAAAAAGGTTCTGCCATGTTCATAGGAACACCAATGGGCAGAAACCACTTTTACGAGTTGTACAAATTAGCGGAGTTAAGTGATGACCCAACCTACAAAGCTTGGCACTTTACAAGCTACGACAACCCGCTTTTGGACTCAAACGAAATCGACATTGCAAAAAAGTCTATGTCTAGTTATGCGTTTCGTCAGGAATTCATGGCGTCGTTTGAAGCTCGTGGTTCGGAAATGTTTAAGGAAGACTGGGTTTCGGTATCCGAAGATAGGCCTGAAATAGGAGATTACTACATTGCTGTTGACTTGGCGGGGTTTGAAGAAGTCAATAAGAAAAGAACAAAAAACACTAGGCTGGACGACACCGCCATTTCTGTCGTTAAGGTCAATGAGCATGGCTGGTTTGTTGACAATATCATATATGGACGATGGAGTCTTGACGAAACTGCAAATAAGATATTTCAGGCCGTACGAGACTATCAGCCCGTATCCGTTGGTATCGAAAGAGGTATTGCAAAACAGGCCGTAATGTCGCCACTCATGGACTTACAAAAGAAGTACGGCACGTTTTTTAGGGTAGAAGAACTAACTCATGGCAACAAAAAGAAAACGGACAGAATAATGTGGGCCTTACAGGGGCGCTTTGAAAACGGCCTTGTAACGCTAAACAAAGGCGAATGGAATAGTCGGTTTTTGGACCAGTTGTTTCAGTTCCCTGATCCGCTAACCCACGACGACTTAGTTGACTCTTTGGCGTACATTGACCAATTAGCCAACGTAGCGTACGACTACGACTACGAAATTGACGACCACGAAATACTAGACGTAATTGCAGGATACTAACATGAGTTTGTTTTGGAAAGAGCTTACAAAAGACATCAACTCACCTAAAGTTTTTAGGCCTTTTAATACCTACGGAATATACGCAATCAGTGCTGTAGTGTTTTTTACACTAGGTTACTCCATTGCTGTGATTTAGGAAAAACTTATGAGCGAACTATACGAAGTCGACCCTCTGCTAGTTGAGGAAACAATAGAAGAATGGGTCGTTACAAAATGTGAAGACTGGCGAGACTACTACGAATCAAATTACGAGGCTCGCTTTGAAGAATACTACAGACTTTGGCGGGGTATGTGGGACCCTGCAGACTCCGAAAGGAAATCCGAACGGTCCCGAATTATTTCTCCTGCTTTACAGCAAGCCGTGGAGTCTAATGTAGCTGAACTGGAAGAAGCTACGTTTGGCAGGGGACAGTGGTTTGACATTACTGACGACAAGGGTGACTCTGAGCGCAGTGACGTACAGTTTCTGCGTAGTAAGCTGAATGAAGACTTTGAAAACTCAATGATCCGTAAGTCAGTGGCAGAGTGCCTAATAAATTCTGCTGTGTTTGGGACAGGTATTGGAGAGATTGTTTTAGAAGAAGTCAAAGAAATGACGCCTGCTACCCAGCCAATTATGGACGGAGAACTGCAGGCAGTTGGCGTAAACGTTAGAAACCGGTTAGCAGTAAAGTTAAACCCTGTCTTACCTCAGAACTTCTTAATAGACCCTGTTGCAACGTCCGTAAATGACGCTTTAGGCGTAGCTATAGACCAGTTCGTAAGCCGACACCAAGTAGAAATGCTACAGGAACAAGGCGTGTACAGAGACGTGTACGTAGGTTCTGCGGCCCCTGATACGGACCTAGAGCCTGACCAAGACATAACAATTTACAACGACGACAAAATTAGGCTGACAAAGTACTACGGACTTGTACCACGAGAGCTTTTAGAAGCGGCTACAAGCGAAGATTTTGAAGAAGAAATCAACGACGAAGACATTGTTGAAGAGGACGGCGAAACAGAAGACACAGGGCCTAAGTACGTTGAAGCTGTGGTTGTTGTTGCTAACGGCGGCATACTCCTTAAAGCAGAAGCCAACCCTTACATGATGCAGGACCGCCCTGTTATTGCGTTCCCATGGGACGTAGTACCCGGACGTTTTTGGGGTCGTGGTGTTTGCGAAAAGGGCTACAATAGCCAAAAGGCGTTGGACACAGAGCTACGAGCACGTATTGATGCCCTGAGTCTTACGATTCATCCAATGCTTGCTGTGGACGCTACACGGCTTCCTAGAGGGGCCAAGCCTGAAGTTCGTCCCGGTAAAATGTTATTAACGAGTGGGGACCCTCGTGAAATACTACAGCCGTTTAATTTTGGACAAGTTGGACAAATCACCTTCTCACAAGCAGCAGCCCTGCAACAAATGGTACAGCAGGCTACAGGAGCAGTCGACTCAGCTGGAATTGCGGGACAAGTTAATGGCGAGGCTACTGCAGCTGGTATCAGTATGTCTCTTGGTGCTATTATCAAACGCCATAAACGAACTCTCATAAACTTCCAGCAGTCTTTCTTGATTCCTTTTGTCAAGAAGGCGGCACACAGGTACATGCAGTTTGACCCTGAGAACTATCCAGTAGCTGACTACAAGTTTAATGCCAGTAGTAGTCTGGGCATCATTGCTCGTGAGTACGAAGTGACTCAGCTAGTACAGCTGTTGCAGACGATGGGTAAGGACTCTCCGCTGTACAACACGCTTATACAGTCGGTTGTGGACAACATGAACTTGTCTAATCGTGAAGAACTTTTGGCTTCTATGCAAAAGGCTTCTCAACCCGATCCTCAAGCCACTCAAATGTCTCAAGCTGCTCAACAAGCACAGCTACAGTTCCAGCAGTCCCAGACAGCACTGTTGGCTTCCCAAGCTGCGGAATCTCAGGCACGAGCTACCAAGCTTGCTGCCGAAGCTCAAGCAGTTCCTGAAGAACTTGAAATTGACCGTATCAACGCAATTACTAGAAATCTTAGGGAAGGAGACGCAGAAGACAAAGAGTTTGAACGCCGCATGAGAGTAGCGGAAACTTTAATTAAACGTCAACAAGTAGAAGGCAATATTGATGCTAACCGACAACGAACTCAAAGGACTCCTGAACCAGATAGACCAGACATTCCAGCACCAGTGGGACCGCCTAACGCAGCTGGAGGACCACCTAGACCGCCTAACGCAGCTGGAGCAGAAAGTGGAGGAGCTGTCTAATGGCAGAAAAACACCCAAGCCTAAAGCGAGCAGGAGTAAGCGGGTTCAACAAACCGAAGAGGACTCCTGACCATCCTAAGAAGTCTCACATCGTGGTTGCCAAGGAAGGCGACAAGATTAAAACTATACGGTTCGGAGAGCAAGGAGCAAGCACTGCAGGCAAACCAAAGAAGGGTGAGTCTGACCGCATGAAAAAGAAGAGGGCGTCTTTTAAAGCACGTCACGCAAAGAACATAGCCAAAGGTAAAATGTCTGCGGCTTACTGGGCTAACAAGGTTAAATGGTAAGGAGATAGTCATGCCAGCAGCAATAGTTTTACGAGCAGCAAAAATGATAAAGGACAGCGGTGCAGCAGCCGCAATTAAGAAGTACGGCAAAGAAGTTGTCGAAGAAGCAAAAAAACACATCAAAGACATGAAGTCCAAAAAGACAGCTGGTCAAAAACAAACCGAAAAAGCTACCAAAGGCCAGAGAACTTATCGTTCGGGGCAGCGCAAAGCAGGAGCAGGAGGCGCTGCAGCGGGTTACACTGCTGGAGGAGTTGAGCTTTCTGGAGGGAAAGGAGAAATGCCCGTTGCTGACATGAGTCAAGGAATTGACGTAGAAGGAACTGGTGACGGTATTCGGTATTTCCAAAACGGCAAAGAAGTCCGTATGCCTAAAAAGAGGTACAACTAATGAAAGTACCGGCACCAAAGGGCTACCACTGGATGAAAAAAGGTAGTAGTTATAAACTAATGAAGGACCCCGCAGACGGTTACAAACCTCACAAGGGTGCGTCTAAGTCTGCAAACTTTGAAATACAAAAAGTCCACAAAGGTAAATAGGAGGCTACTATGCCCGGATACGGCTACCCATCAACCAAACCCAAAAAGAAAAGAAAAGTAAAGAAGCCAAGAGGTAAGTAACATGCGAGCCAAGAGAAAAGCACAACCGAAGCCAAAGATGTACACACAGGCACAGGTAGACAAGCTAGTAGCACAGGCACGTAAAGACGCTAAAAATCCAATACCTTCTCCTGCGAAACAGGCTAAGATGAAAAAGAAACTAGCCGAAGAAAAAATGGACGCTAAAATGAAAGCCGCAGCGAGGAAAAAACGTGTCAACTAAAGCCAAACCAAAGGCCAAAAAAACTTGACATTAGTCAAAATATATGCTATAATAAACCTGTAGTAAGCAACTTTAGAGGAAAACATGAGTCCAGAACTTGAAACCTACTTTACTAACTACAACGAACTCTTTAATCACGAAGGTTTTAAACAGTTACTACATGAGCTTACTACTAATGCACACCAGTTGGCTGATATTCAGAATGTAAAAAACGAAGAAGACCTCTTCTTTCGTAAAGGTCAAGTAGCAGCTTTTGCTACTGTTTTAAATCTCCAAGCTACTGTAGAAGCAGCTAGAGAACAAGCCGAAGAAGAATCTGAAGAAGAAGTCAATGTATAAAATTTACGATTTCCGTTGCAAAAACGGGCATATTTTCGAAGAAATGGTAGACGACGGCGTTACAACCAGTAGGTGCGGTTGTGGTGCTGTGGCTACAAAAATGGTATCTGCCCCGTCATTTCACTTAGACGGTGCCTCCGGAGACTTTCCGGGTAAGCACATGAAATGGGTGAAGGAGCACGAAAAAGCAGGCCAAAAACCCCCCTCTCCACAATGATTATAATCACGGAGTTTAATTATGTCAAGAGCAACAATGGTTGATTTGCCCCCTGAAGAGGAAAAAGCAGACGACATTGAAAACGAAGTAGAAGAGATTCAACAAGAACCAGAAGTTGAGCAACCTCAAGAAAAACCTACAGTCCCAGATAAGTACCAAGGTAAATCTTTAGAAGAAGTTGTACAGATGCACCAAGAGGCCGAAAAGCTTCTAGGTCGTCAGTCGTCTGAAGTAGGAGAACTTCGTAAAGTTGTAGATGATTATATTTCTAATCAAACTACACCTCAAGCACCTCAACCAAGTGTTGAGCCTGAACAAGATATAGATTATTTTACGGACCCTCAAGCGGCTGTAAATCGTGCTATTGAAAACCATCCTAGTGTAAAGGAAGCACAAGAGTACAACAACGAATACCGTAAACAGTCGTCGTTGTCTGTTCTCAATAACAAGCATCCAGACATGCGTGAAATCTTAGATGATCCTAAGTTTGCTGACTGGATTAAGGCTTCTAAAATTAGGACTCAATTGTTTGTACAAGCTGACCAACAATATGACACTGACGCCGCAGACGAACTGTTTTCGCTTTGGAAAGAAAGAAAAACAGTAACTCAGCGAACTGCTAACGCCGAAAGGCAAGCACGTCAGCAGCAGATTAAGACAGCAAGTACAGGCAACGCACGAGGAACTCCTGAAGGAGCACGTAAAAAAGTATATCGTAGGGCCGACCTAATTAAACTAATGAAAACGGACCCCGAGCGTTATCAAGCACTGTCACAAGATATTTTAGCAGCGTACGCAGAGGGTCGAGTCAAATAATCTATTAGGAGATTGACATGGCTACTGCAACTTATCCCGGTGCAGCCGGTAATACTGCACTAACGGAAGCCGCAACTTTTATCCCAGAAATTTGGTCGGATGAAATTATTGCTGCTTACCAAAAGAACCTGAAGATGGCACCTCTTGTCAAGCGTATCGCTATGACTGGCAAGAAGGGTGACGTTATTCACATTCCAAAGCCCACTCGTGGTGATGCCAACGCTAAGGCGGCAGATACTGCGGTAACGATCATTGCCAACACAGAGTCAGAGTTGACTGTCACTGTAGACCGTCACTTTGAGTACTCACGTCTGATTGAAGACATCGTAGAGGTGCAGGCTTTGTCCTCTCTGCGTCAGTTCTACACTGAAGACGCTGGCTATGCTCTGGCTGTTCAAATTGACACCGACCTGATGAACGCAGCTACTGGCTTCGGTAACGGTACTCGTACTGCTTCCCCCGCCAACACTGGCGCTAACTGGGTAAACAGTAACAGCTACTACTTCAACGCCTCCTCTGGCCTTGCTGCGTATGCTGCTGACACTGTTGCGTCTGGTGACAACTTTACTGACCTTGGTTTCCGTGAAGCTATCAAGAAGATGGACGACGCCAACGTACCTATGGACGGACGAGTACTTGTAGTTCCTCCTGCTGTACGTAAGTCTTTGATGGGCATTGACCGATACGTGTCTTCGGACTTCGTAGGAGGCCGTGGTGTCGAGTCTGGTTTGATTGGTAACCTGTACGGCGTAGACATTTATGTTTCTGCTAACTGCCCTGTTGTCGAGGCAGCTGCTCAGAACTCAGCGTCTTCGTTGGACACTCGTGGTTGCCTGTTCTTCCACAAGGACGCCCTTGTAATGGCAGAGCAACTCGCTGTACGCAGCCAAACTCAGTACAAGCAAGAGTACCTTTCTACTCTGTACACCGCCGACACCCTCTACGGTGTTGAGACTTACCGTCCCGAAGCAGGATTTATCCTCTCCGTCGCTGACGAGTAATTGTCGTACTACGGGGGTCGCAATGGCCCCCTTTTCTTTTTCTTGCTTGGAATGACCTATGGCTGACTATACTAAGACTACTAATTTTGCATCTAAGGATTCGTTGCCTTCTGGAGATTCCGGTAAGATTATTAAAGGCACCGAATTTAATGTTGAGTTTGATGCTATAGCAACTGCTATTGCCACAAAAGCAAACTTAATAGGACCTACTACTTTTACCGGAACAACTACCCTTGCTACTGTCGACATTAATGGTGGTGCTATTGACGGCACAACTATAGGTGCTTCTTCAGCAGCAGCCGGTACTTTTACTAATCTTACTGCAAGCGGTACTGTTAATTTTAACGGTGCAACTGTTAGCAACCTTGGAACAATTACGACTGCTAATCTAGACGGAGGCAGTATTGACGGTGCGGTCATTGGCGCTAATACTGCGGCTGCTGGTACGTTTACTGCTTTAGCAGCTTCGTCTGCAACTGTAGGTGGTGCGGCAGTACTAACTAGCGTTTCTTTTTCTAATCTTGATGCTGGTGCAGTCACTACCTCTGGTGAGACGTTTACAGACAGCGACACTCAGATTCCTACTAATGCCGCAGTTAAAGACCATGTTGAAGCGGTAATACCTACACTATCTGTTACTGAAGCGTCTGTAACAGCACATCAGGCGGCACTAGCGATTACCGCAAGTCAGTTAAGCGACGTTACTTCTACAGCTACAGAGCTTAATATATTGGATGGTGTAACTAGCACTACTGCCGAGCTAAACATTCTAGACGGTGTTACAGCCACAACTACAGAACTAAACTTGCTGGACGGTGTTACAGCAACCACAGCAGAACTTAATTACACAGATGGCGTTACGTCAAACATTCAAACACAGTTGGATTCCAAGGTAGGCGCTACTTACACAGGTGACGTAGACATCACAGGCGAATTGCTGGTTGATAGTTACAACGAGACTTTTAAAAAGGTTTCTAGTGTTTCTGCTACTACTGGTTATCTTTTGTCTAGTGCGGCGTATGACTCTGTAAGTT
>Ga0209645_1000528_pt1 | contig 19629 bp, 19 predicted proteins | sample ETNvirenome_6_30_FD_184070 | JGI IMG/M metagenome (GOLD analysis project Ga0209645, IMG submission 184070) | Marine viral communities from the Pacific Ocean - ETNP_6_30 (SPAdes) (version 2) | ecosystem: Environmental > Aquatic > Marine > Oceanic | place: Pacific Ocean | collected 2013-06-19
TTGCAAAACGTCCAGGGTTCTGTTCAGCCAAACCTCTCCGCAAGTTTTCGAACCCTTGAGCAGTAAGCCTTGCAGCCATCTGTGCAGTCGGTGCTCCTGGGCTTTCTGGGGCAACACCAGTCAACATTGCTGAGGTTCTTCTTGCGATCTCATTTTGGGTTTTTAGTCCAGGATCGAGAAATTCAGTCAACTGCTGATCAATAAGATCACCACCAATGAGTAAATCTGATATTTTTCCAGCCATGAATTTTCTCCTAGTCGATTCCCATCATTTCAAGATAGTCGTTGATCGACATTCCGCTCGACTGTGAATTGTTTTGCTGACCTAGCAACAGATTGATTAAAGCTTCTGCCTGAGCAAGTCTAAGATTGCCAGCACTCTGCTCTGTGCCTAAGTCATAATTCAGTGCAGCAATTCCAGCATCTCTTTCAAAACCAGCAAGCTGACGATTCGCAGTTGTAGCTATATCACTCGCCTGCAACCCTGGAGTTGTAAGATCGGCTAATGTAGTCGCTGGCAAGAACGCATCCTGAAGCATCCTAGAGGTTGCTGCAGTGCCAATATTCGTCTCATCAAGTTGAGCGCCAATGCCTCCTAGAACTTGATCAGAGAGCAGTTGAGCACCTGCTCTGGCTTCCTGTAGTCCTGCCAGACGTTGATTCGACAAGTCCATAGCTTCTTGCCTTCCCTGCGTGATAGCAGTCACTGCATCGGCACTACGTTGCTCTTGGATTGCTCTCTGCAAAGCAAGTTCTTCTGGCGAACAACCGTATTGTGCAGTTCTAAGACCACCACGACCTTGAGCGAATAATTGTTGATCGAGATTCACCCTAGCCTCTTCATTACCAGGCTCTCTGAGGGCTTGCAGACGATCAAAAATATCTTGCTCTCTGGACGCTATCCCTGCAGAAGTAAAAGGGTCTGTAAGGCTAACATCGCTACCAACGAAGTCCTGAACCATCTGCTCACGCTCACTTAAACCACCAGGGTTGAGCAGGTTCCCTTTGATGTCTGATGTGCCAGTGATTGCATTTATAAAGTTTTGACGATTCGCTCTTTGATCAATACCAATCTCACCAGTTATTGGATCGACTGTCGGCTTGAATATGGCGTTATAAGCAGCCTGGGCATTATTGGTCAGATTGGTCTGGAAGTTAGCCAGTGAGGGATCGGTGCTATATGTAGCTCCTCCGAACTGGTCAAAGCTTACTGAACCAGGGCCAGCAGTAACCGTGAAAGGATTGAACTTGCCGGTTTCCTTGACGTTGCTGACCAGAGTGTTGCTACGAGTAACCGCATCATCACCCAAATTCTCTAACCTATTGATCGCAACATTACCCAAGCCGACTTGAGCCAAGCCAGCTAGGTTTGTGGGATTACTTATGAAAGTGTGGAACGGATTGTGAGCCATTAGTAAGTCCCTCCGTCAATCGTTGTCACGCTTGTCGTGCCAGTTACAGTCAGATTCGCAACTGTCACAGTGCCTGTGAATGTCGGAGATGCCGTGTTGCTCTTGCTGTTCACTGCAGTCTCGATCAGATCGAACTCAGCATCGATCTCAGACCCCTTCACAACCTTCAAAGCGTTGCCAGATGTCAGGCTATCTTTTGAAGTGAAATTGGTTGCTTTAGTGTAATTGCTCACTACCTGTCTCCTATATCATCCTTCCAACTAAGCTCTGCACATTGAGCTGCTGGATGGCAATTTCTTTACCATTCACGGTTGTTTCCAAACCAATCTGCACGACAGTCCCAGACCCACTGGCATTGATTCTCTGTGTGTTGATCAAGACCGAGCTTGAGCTATATTCTGCTGTCGTGTTGTATTCGCTGATGTTGTATTGAGCAGCGTTGATAGCAGGCAGAGAGAATGCTCTCTTCGTGTAGTCTGCCGAATAGTCATATCCATACTGCAAAGACACCCTGGCATCAGAGCCATTGAATGTCGTTAGATTTATCTTCTTCAAAAACTTCAGCCTGGAGCTGTCACCGAAATCTAGCGGATGAGAGAAATAGCTCATCGTGTAACTATTTCCCTTGTCTTGTTGAGTGTCATACTTAGCCAGACCATCCTCGACTCCCAGGTACAACTCCTCGTCATCAAATAGATACATCGAAAGAGGCTCGATCCCACTCCAGGTTGTGGCTCTAAAGCTGCCATCTTCAAGCGGGAATCTGGTGTCAAAAACAAATAAACCGCTTACACCAGTGAAGACACACAGAATGAAAGCATTGTTTGGATCGAAGACCATCTTCAGATTGCCACCATCGCTTGCAATAAATGCCTTGATGTCGAAGTTGACGTTTCTGCTGATGTCTCCAATCGGAGCAGACTTCTCTTGGATAGTTCGACCTAAGCTTCGAACACCGGAGAAATCAGTGAAGATCACATCCTTACCAGTGTTAACCACTGCATCTCTGTTAATCGCACCAATGTTGCTGATGACATCAGCAAGAGTCATGTTTGCAGGATCGTCAGCACCTTGATAAATCAGAATATTCTGCTGCCCGAATATGATGAGCAGATTGTTGTGAGCCATCAGAGCAGTGATTACGTCATAGCCAGAGGGCCATACATTGGTGAGATCAAGACTGCCCGAAGAACCACCAGACCAATCCACACCATTGAGCAAGTTGCTCCAATAGATCGTTTTTTTGTTACTGGAAGTATCAGCAGCCCACAACCTACCGTAAGCACCCAGAACAATGTGAGCACTTGGCGGTGTCCCAGCAGCACTGGCATGAGCAGTGATCTTAGTCAGAGCACTGGTTCCAGCATCATAGACCAAAGGCTCATGACCTCTTTGGAACAGAAAATGATCATCGTTCAAAGTGGCAGATGACCAGTTATTTGCCGTGATGGTATATGAACCAGGGGTTGCATCTGTCAGCGTTGAGGTGCCTTTGAAAATCTTGTTATTTCCTGCGGTAAAAACGACCTTTGTGCCGTTCTGCTGGACAAACTCTGAAACGTGCTCGATACCAGCACTCGACCCTAGAACAGACGATCCGTTCGAAGAGGTCATGCTGTATCCTTTCCTAGCAGCAATCCTGCCCTGCTTATCAATCACAGCATTGTCAGCAATCGCTGCAAAAGCCTGAGACTGCATCAATGGGCTGTCTTGGGTGTTAATGCCACCAAAGCCAGGAGCTGCAATTGTTATGTTCTGTAATTGTTGAGCCATAGTTACAACCTAAAGAAATCAAGTTCCCCTGGCTGTCTGGACGCATCCATTGCAATCGCATCAGCCAACGATCCCTGAGCAACAACAAACTGCTCTGCAGCAGATTGCCCTCCAGTCTCTCCACGCTCTCTCAGAGCCATCGCATAAGCCAACTGCACCACTGGGTTGTCTGGAACTAACAACTGCGTTGCATCAGCCTCCAGATCGGCTTGAGGTATGACACAGACAAACTTTAACGTCTGGATAGCGTTAGGTGTCGGATATACAGAAACCTGAAGCAAACCATTCGCATCCACACCGTCGATGATGAAGTCACTTGGCGATCCAGTGCTTGCTGTTGCCAAAATGGTCTTCTCTTCGTACCAGATAGCGTTCCTCTGGGTGAGGTACTTATTGGTCGTGTCGTTCATACCCCTTTTGACTAGTGAGTTGATCTTGGCCCCTGTGAGGCTGTATTTAGCCTGATCTACAACAGTTGGAAAACTGACTGTCGATCTCTGTGAAGTCCACTCATGACTGTTCTCAACAGTCTTCTTGGCATCGTTCACCAATTCACCGACCAAAGCACTGTAATCAGTTTCTGCAGCAGTTGTGACAACTGTTTCTCGCAGTCTTCTCAGGACAGCATTTATCAAATCTAAATAAGTCATATATTCAGCACCCGTGAAAGTAGAGGTGTCAGCTCGTAATCAAGACCACGATTTTCCAAGACAGAAAGTGCTGCAGGTGTCCTGGCTGTTTGCGTAAATAAGTTATAGACATCACCAGTACCACCGGAACCTTCTCCAGTACCACCAGTGCCTGGATCAGTCCCTGGCCCTTCTCCAGAGCTAGGGTTGCAATTCCCATCTGTTGGGATTGCTTGTCCTGCCAGGATCGTTCCTGTCGGGCATAAACCGCCATCACCAGGCCCAGGATTACAATTCCCATCTGCAGGCACTAATTGACCGGCAAGCTTAGTTCCTGCGCCGCAGACATCATCTCCATCGCCTGGATTGCAGTTACCGTCTGCTGGAGTCAGTTGTCCAGCCAGTTCTGTCCCAGCTCCGCAAACACCATCGACACCTTCTAAAGTTGTTACGGTGTTTGTGCCACCTGTGCCATCTGTGTTGTTAGTGTTATTGGTGTTGTTAGTGTTATTGGTGTTGTTAGTGTTATTGGTGTTGTTGGTGTTATTGGTGTTATTGGTGTTATTGGTGTTATTGGTGTTATCAATTGAGACAGCATACGGATCAGCATTGTTCAACACTGCCGCAGACAAACCACCTAGTATTGCTGCTGCATTTTCGAGCAGACCATCACCGTCCTGATTGTTCTGGTTGTTCTGATTGCTCTGATTATTCTGATTATTCTGATTGTTTTGATTATTCTGGTTGCTCTGGTTGCTCTGGTTGCCCGTCCCCGCATTCGGGTCATTCGTAGGATCACCAGACTGATTGCCGGTCGATGTTCCAGTATTAGGCCATTGCCCTCTTGGATATTGGAAGGTTATAGCAACCCGGCCATTCGGATCGTAGGTTTCACCAGTATCTTCTTCATACTGAGCAATGATTTTAGGTGAGGGGTTGTTCGTCCTCCAGACGTTATAATCAGAATTAAATACCCCACCAGTTGGGAACGCTGGCCCTGTGTTTGTCCAAACAGTTCCGTCTGCATCTGTATAGGTGTCTCTTAGCTTCGGTTCCGCACCAACATCTCTGACATCACCGCCAGCACTTTGGTCTGCATTGCCTGCATTACCCATAGCTGCATCAACAATTGCTGCTGCTTCTGCTGCATTAGGGTCATTGGCTGTCGCTGTTGCTGCTGCACTAGCTGCTGAAGACGCTGCATCAGCCTGGTTTGTTGTAGTTACAGAACCAGCTCCTCCGGCTGCAGGACTCCCACCAGCATCAACTGTTGTCGATGATGAAGCTCCACCACCTCCTGCAGAGTCAGTAACGACAGGTTCAGAAAGATCAATGAAACCGCCATCATCAGCTCTCACGCCATAGGCTTGCGGCAACTTATCATAGCCCTCAGCAGTCAAAGTAACGTCATGACCTAGCTCGTTCCATACCGATGTCATCACTTCTGCTTTCACAGAATTTGGAGCACCAGTCTCTGTAAGCCAATCGTCTGCCAATTGAGCTATTCTGACCTTTTTTTCCTGATCAGAGAGCACAGTGTTTGCCTGTATCTTCGCAACCTCGGTGTCCAGCTCTTCTTTGATCTGTGCGAGCGCATTGTCTGCAACTAGCGTTGTCGTTTCTGCCTCGATCTGATCAGCCAGGGACATACCAGAGCCAGGATCAAAGTTCAGCGATCCATCGACGTTAATATCGACAAGATCAGCATTGATGATGTCGTTAATAAGGTTTCTGCCGTTTATGATGTCATCCAAGCCGCCAATAAAATCAGAGCTACTGCCAAAGACATCAATCGCCCCATCAATCTGTTGGTTTTCTTCGCCGAACTGTGGATCAGTAATGCTCATGATTTTTTATTTTTCCCATTGCCTTCACTACCACCCGAAAAGAAAAAGGCTGAAATACCGGATAACAACCCTCCCATATATCCAATGATCAAATTTACAATCCCTGCATCGTGGTCGGGAGTTATTGTGACGAGGAAGCTATACGCAACAAATGACAGCAACGTAATAATTGCAAAAACTTTTGGAGTCCAATCTGTTGCAAAGTGCTCTCTAGCGTTCTTCCTATCGTCAACCTCTGTCTTATAAAGCTCGACGTTGCTCTGCAACCGTTGCAGCTCTATCTCTGTATTATTTAGCAGCTCTGCCTTCTCTGGGTGCGCTTCAACGTGTCTCTCTACATCCTCAAGCGTACTGTCTGCTGGTATCCCTAACTTGCTTGCTGCCATCTTGACAGCCATTCCAGCAAGGGGGTTTGCTGTCGAGGCAACATTGACCAAAGTCGGAGCAAGTGCTTTGAGCAATCCCTTCATTTAATAAACATCCAGAGCCTGACTAATACCTCAAGATTCCTGATCACTTTTGTCAGCAGTGTCAGCTTCGACCACCTCATCGATTGTCCTGCAAACATCTGGGATCGACTGAGTTCCTAAAACAGCGTTTCCTGCAGCCCTGGCTACACTTCGAGCCGCAACATATACCTCACTACAGTAGAGGTTTTTGTTCGCAATCATGTCTTCGGTGACTGTGCAACTGCTCATAGCTATAAGGGTGATGCAGATCAAATAACGCATAAGTTCTCCAGGTCTAAGTTTTCCACTCGTGGCTTGTAGCTAGTACCCATCATGTGATCACTGATCAGCTCTTTCAGATGTGATCTTCGATCCTGATCCCTGAACTCCTTTGGAGGGTTCAGATAGTCTTTGTCATCGTTCCCGCAGTAAATTATGTCGCAGTCAGGAGCAGCCGTGAGTAAGCGTGGAATGACTGCCACGATGTCAGAACCGCTCACAACCGAAACATTGCAGCCAAGTCCTGAAGGAGCCTTTGCCCTCCACATCACATTGGGACGGCCAAACGTGACGAGCCTTATTTTGTCTTTTGAGAACCCATGTCCTAAAAGCCTTAATGCCGCAACAGTAGCTGACGCACCCCCAAGACTGTGCCCAATGCAGTAAGTCACCTTAGCTGGATCGAGCTGCTTCCTGATGGGCTTCCAAACAGACTTCTGGCTGATTGCAAAGCCTGCATGAACCCACTTGCCACCCACTCTCCAGGGCAAACAACTGGCATTTGCAGCCCAATCGATTGCACTGTTAGTGCCGCGATAGATCACATATTGCTTATCATCATGCTTATACAGATAAGCACAGGCTCCAATCTTGCTTTCATACTTGAAAGCTCCAGGGATCGCATCGTCATAAGCCTGTTCCGCAAGTCGAGCAGCCAAATCAAGCTCATATTTTGTTAGCTTTAACGTCATTACGTCGAACTCACATAACTAATCACTGCAACAACACCAAGCCACATCAGACGCTCTAACATCGCAACTCGGAGTTCCTTGTCCATCTTTTGGTCAATCTTGTCCAGCTTGGAATCTACACTCTCAAAATTTTTGAAAAGGGTAATGACTTGCTCTTCCAACCTAGTCACTCTTTCTTCTATATGATCCACTATAGTAAATCTCTATAAATCATTTACTTTGGCTATATCTTCAACATCAAAAAAAACTTTTATTCTTCCACGTTCAGAGGATTATCAAGTATTCGCTGAATGCGCTCCTGCAGGTCATCTCGCATCTCACGCAGCTCATTGTCTACATCTCTCAAGCTGTCATTCACACGCTCTTCCAGAGCGTAAACGTCATCTCTTAACTCTCGCGTTGCTGTAGCCACAACATCGTCGGTATCTCGCACTGTGCTCTCAACTGCATCAATATCAGCCTGCAACCGATCTATTTTGTTGCCGATTTCTACGAACCTTTGGTCTACTGTCCTCTCAGCAGCAGATATGAGCGTCTCTGTCGTGTCCATTCTTGTGCTAATAACTGCTAGAGCCTCATCGTAATTAGAAAAGTCTGGCGAGACATAGGAAGTCACTGCTTCTTCTGCCGTTAGTAGTCTTTGATAAAGTTCAAAGCCTCCCCACATTGCAGCACCTATTGATCCCAAAAACGGAACTGCAAGGAGCAGCTTGCCTCCAGATATTCTTAAATCACCAAACTCTACCTCTGCCATTGCAGGCTCACTAAATCGTTGTACCGTTGATTACCGATCACGCGCAATATACCCACTGGATTCGCCTGAACACTGTTAGACGGATATAACTGCGCGGATCGGTAAAACTCTCTATCTGTCAAACTCACATTGTCGTATGCGTTGAATGCCTGATTATTCGATATGAGAAACACGGCAAGACTCTGATCTGTGAAGCCACCAGTATCACCTAGCTCTTCAAGTTCATTTTCTAGGCTTTGCTCTACATCTTGCTGGCTCATTGTCTGTAACTGAGTTTCTGCTCGTTGGACAGTACGCTGCTCTTGCTGGCTAGGTGGAGAAACATCAAATTGGCTAAAGTCCGGTAATTGAGCAGACAAAAACTGACCTATGCTTTGCCCTGTCGCAATAGCATCGTTGAAATCGTTTTCAAACTGCATTTGCGCTGGAGGAGCTAAGCTTTCCTGGGTAAGCGCATTTACTTCTTGCTGTTCTGATTGAGTTACAACTACCTCAGTAATTTGCTGCTGCATACCTGTTACTGCCTGGTCTGAGTCGATCTCTTCTACACTCATAACCGTTTGCGGCTGATAGCTTTGAGATGTAAGACTCATAGCAATGCCAACAACATCAATCGCTGGTCTTGCAACAGCACTTACGCTTTTTGCCGCAGGCTCTGCTCTTGTCTCTGCGGCTACTTCAACAGGAGCAGCTTGGGCTTCGACAGGTCTTGCTTCTTGTACTATTGGCTCTGCCCTAACAACAACACGCTCTGGAGCAGGCTCGGGTCTTGGTTCACGAGTTACTTGTACGACCTCAACTGGTGCTTCAACAAACTCAATTGGTCGTGCTTCTCCCACCTCTTCTATACGCTGTGGCTCACCCATGATTTCTGGCTGCTGCCTGCTAGGCTGAGTCGAATTTGGGTCTTCAAACATTTGCTCCTGCGGTGCTTCTTGATAAATCTGCGGAGCTAATTGCGTTAATGCTCTCGGTCTGCCCATAGAATCTGGCTGATCTAAGTACAAAAAATCATCAGCCGAATCGCCAAATACAGTATCAACGGCTTGCTCTGCGTAAGTAGGAGGAGCTGACTCTTGACCGCCACTACCTTGTGGCTGACTTAATGTACTAGCCTGCCCAACCAGACCAAATACATCGCCGTAATTGTTGGTTGTCAGATCACCGCCGTAGCCAGAAATTAATTGACCTGTAGCGTTTGGGTTCATCGTAAACTTGTCACCGTAAAACTGTTGCGTATGCCAGAACGGATCAGCAGCCGTATCTCCTGTCCAACCGATAAACGCCTGATGGCCATCGATGGCCACGTCTTGGTACAGGTACTCATACCCGCCGGTCTTATCTATGTTTAGCTGAAACGTGTTAACAGAGTTAGGCCGGTTATACTCGGTAACCTTGTACCAGAGAAACTTAGACTCTGTTTCGTTTGTAGAGTAGTAGTACCCGTCACCGTCTCTGGTATTCGTATCGTCAAGGTCAGTCCAAAGCGGAGCAAGCATATAGCTAAACTGCCCGACTTTGGCATCTAGGTAGTTAGGTGTACCCGCTCCAAAGTTGTAACCATCACAGCAATGACCGTATGTCGGACTTGTTTGAACGCCTAGATTGTTTTGATTAGTAGGTGACCAAAGCAACACAAAGCCATTTGTAGACATCCAAGCGTCTGTAAAAACTTTTCCTAAATACGGAAAGTCATGACCAAGCTGCACATGATAGGCACTATCATCCACACCATTCATAACCTGGGTCATGCCAGTAGGATCAAGATCAGCATACGCAATCGCTGGAAACAGACTAAGTAAAGTCAAACGCTTCAACGGACTCTCCTGTCAGGCTCCGGTATCCGGTCAGGATTAGCTTCCCAAAGAGCTTTTGCTTCATCTCCGATCTTGCCGTCATAGGGACAAGGAGTTCCTGCGCTCATCATGCTTGACCATACGCGATAGTCCTGACACATGAGACTAACTGCTGCGACCCGCATACCCATGTCATATAAAGTCTTGCCTAACTTGATCCGCTCACAATTAATATCTCTGACTGAACGACCCGTGGACAAACCTAATATCTGTGTTTGGACAGCACCAGATATGCCTGTTGTACATAAATCCTGGCTGTAGCTGCTACCAATACTAGGAGCAATAGCACTAGGAGGCGGTGACTCTACCTTTTGTGTGACTCTCTGCGTTGAGTCGCTAATGCTCTGGCTATTGTTCACATTGTTGTTTGTGTTCATCGCCGTAATGTCACTGACGCTATTGCTTGTCGTAAAGCTAGTGCTGCTCGATGTTGTATTGCTGGTTGTATTGTTAGTGTTTACGTTTGTCGCACTACTCGTTGATATCGTGTTGTTGATGTTGGTATTAGTGTTGTTGCTCGTATTGTTAGAAGTGCTGTTGTTAATGTTATTTATGAGACCTGTGTAGTCTGTCGTATTTACATTGGTATTTGCTGACGTTGTTGTAGTGTTGATCGTCGAGTCATTTGTGTTCGTGTTTACGGATGTTCCCGTGTAAGTCGTATTATTCGTGTTGTTATTGTTATTGGTATTAGTGCTAGACGCTGTGCTAGTTGCAGTCGTATTAATGTTAGTCGTGGTATCCTGCGCGAACACAGGAACGCTGACAAATAAAAAAACTGCAAATAACTTGTTCACGCCGCACCTCTTAATTCCTACACGACACGTACTTTGAGATTATTAGCCGCTAACGCCGTAATACGCACCTTGTTTTGGGCAGGAGCATCAAACGTATAATCAGTACCGTGTACTGCTCCTTGATTAAGAACAGCAGCATCATAGTTAATCGCTACACCGTCACTGCTTGGAAGACTTGTCGCACCGCTTCCCTGATTCATAATGATTGCTAAATCTAAATCATTAGCTAACGTAAAATGATTGGCATCTGGGACAGCGTCCAGTTGAGTTTTATTCATTTGGTTTGCTGCTGTTCCCATCGCCTCCTGTATGGCATAAAGCTCTGCATTCACTGTAGCGTTTGTCCAAGTCTCTGAACCATAGGTTGCGTTAGAGTTATATTGCCAAGTGCCTGAGCTATTCTTGGCTATGTTTCTCTCGCCGTCAGTTCCTTTAGCAATTTTCCACGTTGTTCGGTCATCTGTAGAAACGCAGTAGTAAATATTGCCAGAACCCGCCGACTCACTAGCAGTCATTGAGTTAATATCTGTCCAATATGTTGAGTCTGTTGAAAGAGTAGTGTGTGCTGCATGATAGCCTGTGGTCGGATAGGTAGCTGATAACATAGAGTATTCATCTACATGATCGTCGCCTCTTCCAACAATATATATTTTACCTGTTGCGTCAGGTGCAACAAAAACCCCTGACAGTTCTGTATTTTGAGATGACGCATTAAACTCTTTGCCATTGTACGAGGCAGTGCTTACGTCAAAGGCTGTTGATAGATCGTACTCATGGATGTAGTTTGTATGACCTACAATATACATCTTTGTGCCATCTTCATTGAAAGCCAGATCAGCAATATAACTTTCTTCATTGTTCACATAAAAAAACTTACTTGCATAGCTCGCTGTTGATATGTCATAAGCTGTTGTCAACGTATACTGGAATATGTCATTTTCATCTGGGTCACAGACGTACATAGCTGTGCCGTCATTGTTGAATGCCAAACCATTTGGTGCAGTGCTTTGCCCTGATATGCTAACTGATCCTGTGCTTGATGCAGTGCTGATGTCGTAGGCTGTACTCATTGTGTATTGCCATACCTTATTAGACTGATCTCCCGCAAAGAATATTTTTGTTCCATCACTGCTAATAGCCAAGCCTCCTGCGGTGCTGTCTTGACCTGATATGGAAATAAACTTGTTTGCGTATGATGCTGTTGTTAAGTCAAAAGCAGTGGATAAGGTATACTGGAATATCTTGTCTGTATTGTATCCTTGGACATACATAATCGTGCCGTCAGACTTGAATGTGAGTCCATTTGGGTTACCTTCATTATTCTCTACATCAAACGTATCTAAATGCACAGCCGCTGATACATCCCTTGACACCTGACCAGCAAGCTCTAGGTCTCCATCTGTTGTATTAAACTGGAGGCCATACATCTGCCAAGAGCCTGATGCAATTGCGTTTGTATTTGCAAAATTCGTGAGTGTGATATAAGACCCATTTGTAGCCGTTAATATCGCCACACCTCCATTGCCCTCAATACGCTTGCCTACGTCAGCAGAAGTAAACGATCCTGACCCAAGTGTAAAAGTGCCATCACCAACTGCGGAGGGAGTCAAAGTCACAGCCGTGGCCGAGTTATATCTCGTATAGTTCTCTGACGTTGAATTAACGTTCCAACTGTTATTAGTCACACCAGTTTGATTAATCTCTTTCGTCACAGAGACTACTGGTGCAACAACATTCCCTGACAAACTAATAGTGGCAACTTCATTCTGTGCAAATGTCTTTGTAAGAGTGCCAGCAGTAACGGAAATGTTATTTAATTGGGTCTGGATGCTTGAGGTAACACCGTCAAGATATCCAACCTCAGTTGCCGTTAATGTTCCAGGTATGCCATCAAGCACGTTCAATTCTTGTGGCGTACTGGTGATCGCTGTGCCACCAACTTGCAAGGTCGTTGCGTTTACTTCACCAGAGGAGCCGTAAACAACCGTCTTGCTGTTAACAATCGTCCCTGCGCTTGACCCGTCATTTAAGTTTAGTTCAGCAGCCGTAGAAGTAACGTCAGATATTTGACTTGCAGTAATACTAGTAGCAGTAGGGGCAACATTAGCCCACGAGGAACCGCCATACACCTTCATGACATTAGAAGAAGTATTGAAGTATAAGGCTCCAGTTACTAACGCATCACCATCATTGTCTTGAGTAGGATCGCTAGACTTTGCACCTAGATACCGATCATCAAAAGAATCATAACTAGCTGCCGCAGAGGTAGCAGATGAAGCCGCTGAAGTGGCACTGGTTGCAGCATTTGAGGCAGATGTTGCCGCTTCTGAGGCTTTTGTAGTCGCTGTTGCAGCACTGGTTGCCGCAGATGTGGCACTACCTAATATGCCATCGACATAGCCTTTCCGTGTCAGATCATCAGCAGCCGACGGTGTTGCAGTGGAGGTTGCCTTGTTCGATCCCAAGACAATGTTGCCGGTCATTGTGCCACCTGCCAAGGGGAGCATGGTGTCGAGTTGACCTTTGTTGATGGCATCTCCACTAGCAGCACCGTCAGCAAGACCTGTAATCTTGCTCGATCCCATAGCAATAGCACCAGACATAGTGCCACCAGCTAGAGGTAGCTTGGTTGCTATAGAGTTCGTAATCGTAGTGTTAAAAGCTGCATCATCATTTAGAGCAGCCGCTAGTTCGTTCAGCGTATCAAGAGCAGCAGGCGCACCATCGACTAAATTAGCTACTTGTGTATCGACATAGCCCTTAGTGGCAGCGTCAGTAGCAGAAGACGGGGCTGCTAAGTTAGTTAACACAGTATCCGTGAAGTCTACTGTTCCATTAACCACTAAATTATTAACAGTAGTTGTGCCGCTAGAAGCAGTTAAATTGCCAGTAATATTGCCAGTGACGTTGCCTGTGACGTTACCAGTTACATTGCCTGTCACGTTTCCTGTCAGAGCGCCTGCAAAGTTTGCCGATGCTGTAATTAACGTGCCAGTGATAGCAGAAGCACTTGATCCACCGATGACAACGCCATTGACAGTTCCACCCGTGAGAACCGCATTGCTCGAATTGAGTGAAGAGTTTGCCGTCAGAGCCGCAGTGAAGTTTGCAGCACCAGAGACATTAAGAGTCCCAGTTGTGACAGAGCTTGGATTCGTGCCGATCTCGAATACGACTGCAGAAGCGTTCTCTGAAAAAAGTCGTTTGTCAGCAGTGTTGAGCGCAAGTTCACCCTGGACAAGATCGGAGCTTGATGGGACAGCACTTGCACTGCTCGAAAATTTGGTGATTATCGTTGCCATGATGCCCCCAGGAGTGAAAAAAACGGGGGAGACGAATCTCCCCCTTAATGTGTCCGCTTAGGGGAATTAAGCGTTGACGTTCAAAATCTGAACAGCATCAGCCCTATAGACTTTCGTGCCGTACAGAACATCTGAAGTGGTCATCTCAGCCAAGAACTCTTGCTTATACTGCTGCTGAGTTCTGATGTTGCTTTGCATAGCCAAGATATAGCTGTCTCGATGCAACAGAGTCGCAGCTTTAACAGCACCACCGGCAGAGTTGTCTGATGCAGATTCTGTCGTAGGACAGTTGCTGCTAACGTAGATGGGGATACCGTACAACTCACCCATCAGACCATTCTGGACACCTTGACCTGATACGAAATCGGAAGACACATATCGATCAATGCCCATGATGGCATTCTTCAAACTTGGTGGAATGACGAAAGCTCTCTGGTCGAAAGGAACGTCAGCATCGTCCATCTTCTGAATGATGTCTCGGAAGCAAGCGTCTGTGAATACGTCTGCAGCAGCTACAGTGTCTGTCGCATAGGCAGTCAGGCCAGTTGAAGCATCGCAGTACCAGGAAGCACTGTGAGTCCAGTCTGAACCATCGCCATCACCAGCAGACTTGCCCAGGTTATGAAGATCGGTGTCAATCTGCTTGGCTAACTGATAACCAGCATCCTCAACATAGAACTGACGTTGGGTATCAAGACCCTGGATGTCAGCACGATCTTCCATCAGGCGTGTGTATTCGTAATGCTGGTTCACAACAACCTGAATTTCACCTTCAGTGTTGTTTTGAATAGTTACAGCCGTCCCAGCAGACTTGGCTGTAACAGCTCCACGAGTGGGAGCAGGAATGTGCATGGTGTCACCTTTGCGTCCGGTGAAGTCCATGTTTTTAACGAGATCAGCAAGAACGAGCTTTGACTCGTAAGCTGCTTTGACCTCGTTACTCCAAATCTCTGGAATAAAGACTGCTTGAGTCGTGGTGGTTTGAGCACCACCCATTGAAGGATATACGGAAGTTGCCATGTCAATTTACCTTTGAGAAAAAGTTAATCTTCAATGACTCTCCCTTGCTCATATAAAGTGCCGATAGCCCCAGAGCGAACGAGAGAATCATATCTCTTTCGATCTTCTTTCATGAGCTTTCGCAAGGAGCTTGCAAGAACCTTCTTGCCAGCAGGTCTGTCGCTGGATGCAGAAACCGATCCTGTCGATGCTGCTTTCACTGCGTCCTGCCTAACTTCCTGCGTTGGTTTACTGTTGGCATTCTTAAATCGAGTTACTAACTCAATTGCCAGATCGATATTTTGCGTTGCCGTAACCTGATCGAGAGTAGCCTTAGCCAACGCATCTTTCTGGACAAAGGTCGCAAAGTCAGCAGAGTCCATAACTTGCTGCCAGTCGGGATGAGCGGCAGAAATTTTTTCTTTCTTGCGTTCTGCTTCTTGCTGCTGAATCCTCTGTTCTAATGCAGCAAGCTTCGGATCGCTTGAGATCGTCTGCTTAATTGCTTCCTCTGGATTGCCATAGTAATCCAGCTCTTTAGGCTTCTCTGGCTCAGTCTTGGCAAGTTGCCCAGCGATATATTGATCAGCAGCTTTAAGGGCAGCAATTTCATCTCTGGCTCTTTTAACTTCCTGAGATTGTGCTCCAACCATGCTCTGAGTCTCTTCAAGCATCTTCTCAAGCTCCTCACGGCTCTTGTTCCCATACTTTGACTCAGGTTGTGGTTGTTCTTGCTGTGGTTCCTCTTGAGGCTTTGTTAAGTCCTCGATTTCATCTACTGACAATAATTCGTCGGATTTATCCTGCTGCGCCTGTTCCGCCATCAGTTTTCCTCAGTTGAGACCCTTGCGGGTTGCCTCAGATAAATTAAGAAGACCCAGGGGAAACTAATCCTGAGCTGCCTTCCGTTCTGCTTTAATCTTGTCCTGGCGATTCCTGGCCCAGTTCCTGGTTGCAGACGGAAAATGTCCGCTAATAGGATCGAGCACTGGCCCACCATAACTGACGATGCGACTGGCTTCTGTCCCGCAGATAGGACAGGACAAAGTTTTCAGACTCGTATCCACGAAGGCTTCGAAATCGTGTCCAGATGGACAGTTAAAATCAAAGAGTCTTCGAGACACGTTCTTCTGCTTCGTTTTCCAGTGACACCGGACGATCTAACAACCAGGTCAGTGCCTTGATATATCCTCGATGGAAATCCAGGGACTGGTTGGCTGGTATCAGATCGACAGAGTTATGTACTGCAAACTCGTCTTCAGCATCGGCTGTGAGCTGTTTCCAGCCCTCTGAATTGAACATCGCTTTCAAATCAGCGTAATACTGCTCAAATTCAGCATCAGTCATGCCTTCATTAGAGATTTCGTACATTGACTAATTCTGACGAACAGAATTATTAAGGAAACATACTCAGAGGAATCAACTTGCTATGGGCAGTTGTGCTATCTGCTGCTCTCTCAAAGCCTGCTCTGCTTGCTGTGCATTCCTGAGTCGATCAGTGATGTCAGCGTTCACAGAGCGTTCTTTGATGGCAAGTTTTGCTGACTCGATCAGACGCTTGTCTTCCCTGGTCAAGTTGCCATCGGCTTGAGCAGCCTTAGTGAGTGCGTTGATGCGATCATTCTCAAGCTTCGGCACCATTGCTCGAACTTCAGCTTCGTTCCTTCTTGCTCTTGATTCACTCTCTCTCGCATTAGCAGTGAAAGCTGCAGTCTGAGCTGTTTGATACTCAATCTGCGCTTGAGCTTGCGCCTGAGCGATCTCAGCTTGTTGCGGATCGGGCTGAGAAGCTTGTTGCAAGAGTTGCTTGAGTTCTTCCCTGTTTGCCAGGTTCATATTCTCGATGATTGCTTCGACCAGGAGCGGATACATAGGCGTATCGGTTCCCATAGTCTGCAACAACTGGACGAGCTGAGTGACTTCGTATTCCCTGGCTATGATGCCTAAGCTAGAAGTGACCTCGAAGGTGTAGTCAGCAACAGGATAAGTCTCTGGATCGAGCTGCATATACCTCACAGCAGACATCTTCACCATTGGGATCAAGAACGAGTCTTGGAAGTTAACAAGCGTTCTCTTGTGACGCTTAATGATGGCTCCCAGGCCCATTGAGATACCTGCAGCAGTTGCTTCTCCGTTGATAGACCCTGGTATACCCGCAGAATCTATAGCTCCTGTAGCCGTTTGTAGCATCTTCTGAAGAGAGTCAGCTTGAGCAAAGGATATATCGCTCACAGCACCGAAGTTGAAGGGTTGTAAAACCTCAGCAGGGTTCCCGTTAGTGAGAATTGTTCGACCAGGACGTATCTGAATGCCCCCATCTGCCCCTCTGAGTGACCTGGGCATCCTAGTGGCATCCATAGCCATCATCGGAGCATTAGTGAGTGCCAGAGCATCAATTCTGGCCCTTATCTCAGTGTCCAGAGCCTTCTGGGAGTGATAGCCCTTCTCACAGACACCTCGACCCCAGAACCTTCCAGGAATGACATCCCAGGGAAATGCAATGACCGGCCTATCTTTCAAATAAAAGGGGTTTTCGTCTGCCTTCAGAATCGTGGTTCCGTTGGCAATAACGATCATTGTCTCAACATAAAACGGGCCATCGTCACCCATCTCACCCAGGACTTCTGGGTTTTCTACCATGATCTCTGCAACAGCTTCATCGATCTCATCGAGCACTCGATCTTGGTTCTTGAAGGTTTCTAAGAGGTGTCTTGGGCAGAGACCATAATATTTTGTCAGACGAACCTTGTCCCTGGGCTGTTCCGTGAGTGTATGGTCAGCGTCGAGGATCGAATCACCGTTTCCGTTCGCAGTGACAGGAGTGTCAAGGTAAACACCCTGCTCCTGGAGCATTTTAATCTGGTGAGGTGAGACATATTCGTCAATTGCAACACCCAGGGCATCATCGACGCTGGTTGCTGCTGGATCGATACGGAAATTTTGTGGTTGAACGGGATTCAGCTTAACCAGAACCCTCTGTCGTTCTTCAGTCCCCTGCTCTGCCCCTATCTCAGTCACTCTGACTGTCGGGATCAGCTCTGTGACGTTCTCAACGACTAATTCCGCGATACCAGTGCCATAAACCGCACTATTGATCAGAACTTCACCAACATTCTTGCGGGTTTGGCTTTTCTTAAAATCTTCGTTGAGTTTGTCCCGCAGATATTTGATTTTTGCCTTTTCCTGAGCAGCTTGAGCTTGAGCCATCTGCATCATCATAGCTTCTTGCTCATTTTGCGGAGCTACTTCAGGGACTTTGATGTCATCGCGGATGTCGAAGAAGTTTCCTCGACCAAATGTTGCTTCTTCGATCTCAGCGACACTAGATTCGACTGCTTGCTGCAGTGCTGGGGAGATTATTCTGCTGCGTTCTGAGTTGTTTTCCTTATCCTCTTGCGCCCATTCTCCGCGCCAGAGCCGATAATATTCCTTGTGCCGATTCTCATAGTTGGATCGATAGTGATCTTCCCACTCATCAACCTTGCCAATCACCCAGCCTTCCAGGGTATCAGCATGATAATCGCCATAATCTTCCATCAGTAACCCACCGCAGAATCTGTGAACACAGCTTCGTCATCGTATGTGAATTCGGAGAAATAACTCTCATTAGCTAATTGATCAACATACGCGAGGGAATCAATTAGATCGTCGTGAGTTAGCTGATCAGGAAACTGGAAGAGTTCATCAAGGAATTGGTCGTTCCAATCCCCTCTGTTTAAGGTGATCTGCCCGTTCTCAAATCTACCTTGTAATGCCCAGATGATCCTGGCTGTCTTGTTTTGATTGCCGTGGGTAAGAAGCTGAATGTGGAAGTATCTTGCCCTCTGAGCCATTAGATCACGCAGAGGAGACATTACTGCCTGAGCAGCAATACCCCTTTCGATCCCGACAGACACTGGCTGATGAGCCTCGACAGCATCAAATATCTTCTTTGCTGTCTCGTTTATGTCCCATCGACCAGCAATGATTTTTTTGACCCACCAACCCTCTGGGCTGACCTTAACTATTGAGATTGCTGTGTTGTCGAGGTGTTTTTGCTTTTTCCTTCTCGTTCCTGGTTCTGCAAATCCAGCCAGGTCAACGCTGATGAAGTAATCCCCAGGTGGCTCTTCTTCTGAGAACTGAACCCACTCTTCCTTGAAAACCTCTGAACCTCTTGCTTCAAACGAAGCCATGAACTCTTGGCGAAACGCAAAACTCGACATCGATCTTTTGGCTGCATCGATTTCCTCGGGATCAATCAGGTTGTTGTCGTAAGAAGTAAAGTGGAACCCCTGCCATTGGTCATCACTAGCAAGACTTGCCCCACAATACAGATCGTAAAAGTGATTTCTTCCGACAGGGGTTCCTATGAACATTGCATCGCCTTTGAGATCGGTGAGTGCAGGACGCAGAACAAGCTCCCAAGTCTCTGGCTTCATGTCTGCATACTCATCGAGCACCAGGAACGCCAAAGACACACCACGCATGGTTTCTGGTCTGTCAGCTCCTTTCAGCGAGATCGATGTCCCGTTCTGGAGCTTGATTTGCATATTATTGACATGAGACGAGGCAATAACCTCGTGTCCGAGCTCAAGCAACAGGTTCCACATGATGTCCCTGGCTTGACCTTGAGTTGGGGCAACATAGAAAACTGAGCCCTTGTTGGTCTGTAGAGCACGAACTAGCAAGAGATAAGCAGCGAGCCTACTCTTGCCAGTCCGTCTACCTGCAGCAACCACCTTGAATCTGGCTGGGGAGTTCCAAACCTCCTTTTGCCAGTCAAGGAGCTGGATGTTCAAATCCATCTGCGTAATCCCACGGATTAGGGGTTAGCTGCTCACTTTCTTTTCGGCTTTGA
>Ga0209645_1000529_pt1 | contig 19599 bp, 35 predicted proteins | sample ETNvirenome_6_30_FD_184070 | JGI IMG/M metagenome (GOLD analysis project Ga0209645, IMG submission 184070) | Marine viral communities from the Pacific Ocean - ETNP_6_30 (SPAdes) (version 2) | ecosystem: Environmental > Aquatic > Marine > Oceanic | place: Pacific Ocean | collected 2013-06-19
AATATAGGAAAATATAAAATGAGTAAATATGTTAAAACTGTAACCATCAACTATGAGAAAGCTGAAGGTAATTTTCAAAAGGGGCAACTAGGAAAAGATAAAAATAATAATCTTTATAGATTGCAAGGAGTCAATGAAAAGACTGGCGAGAATATCTGGCTTAGAGTTTCAAGCTTTGATCATGTCAATCAGAAACATGAAGCACCTTTTAAGGATGAAACCAAATGCAAAGCTGCCGCAAGGAAAGCAAAGAGATTTATTAGAGGCACAGTAAAAACACCTCGACCATCTAGCCGCTTTGATTGGGGCAAGTCTTCGCATGGTGTGTTTTATAACAACTTTCAACCTTCAGAAGGTTACAACAGAATGAGAGGTTAAAAATGATAAATATGAATTTAAAAATGGATAACTTTTGGCAAAATAAAGCATTAGATATTTTTCTTTCAGAGATTATTGCACAATCTGATTTTCTAGAAGAAGGAGGAGACTATGTTTATCTTCATGAGTTAATTCAAATTCTAGAAGGTAGGGGATGGAATCCAATTTTTGCTAAGAATGCAGTTCTTAATTTAATCGGTACGCCATATTTAAATCTTTTTGAAGATGATTTATATTGGTTAGAAATTTAGTTATCACAAAATCCTAGGCAAGATTTAAAACTGCCTGCTGTCTATGGAATTAACCATACTGATGAGAGGTCTGTAAGGGCTATCGAAACAGCTAAAATATAGGAAAAAAACTATGGATGATATTAAAAGAATATATAAAGCGAGTCAGCAAAAAGGAGTTAGATTCAATTTAAATAATGGTACGTATATATCTATTCAACAAAATGCGGCTGTGTATTGCAGTTTAAAGAATGATATAGATGATGAAAATGAGACTTTGACAACTTGCGAAGTTGGTATTTTTTATGATGGGGATGATGATAACCCTGTTGTAATTGGTTTTGTATCGCCAGAAAATTTGGTTACGCTTTTAGATTGTGCGGTACAAGGTAAAGAAATCCCAGAAGAATTATTAAGACATAAAATGTAGGAGAAAAAGAAATGTTTGACGATATAGATACAATAATAGATAATTACTATTTAAATGCAGAAATGCCAAATTACGAGGAGTGATAAAGATGATTAAAATAACAAAATTACCAGATCAGACACCAGATGAAAAAATATATGGTTGTCAGATTATTGTTAAAAATTACGCTATAGATTTATATTTACAATTTCATAATCTAAAATTTTATTTTAATTATGATAGAGATTTTAAAGATTTAGCCATTGCATGCGGAATTTTTATGATTGGATTTACCAATTTAAATTATGAATGGGAGTTATAAAGATGATTAAATTAAGTAAAGCTAGTAAAATGCCTTGTAGGTCGTGGAGTCTTCAAGCAATAGATACTTGCCCTGCTTCGATTGGTTCGGATGGTGAGTTAGTCGATGCCTGTAAAGGATGCTATGCAACAACAGGAAACTATAATTTCCCAAATGTGAAAGCACCACGTATCCATAACAAAGAAGATTGGAAACGTGAAGAGTGGGCATCTGAAATGATAGCTGAGTTAGACAACGATAGATATTTTAGATGGTTCGATAGTGGCGATATGTACGATTTAAGACTGGCTGAAAAGATTCTAGAAATTTGCAAGTCTACACCTTGGACAAGGCATTGGATACCAACAAGAATGCACAAGTTCAAGAAGTTTAAAAAGGTTATCGATGAACTAAACAAGCTTGATAATGTTGTTGTAAGGCTCTCAAGTGATGGTGTGAATGGTGAGATTATAGAAGGTGTGAATACATCAACTATAATTCCTTACGATGATACGCCTACAGTTGCGGAGATTTGCAAGGCATACTTGAACGATGGCAAATGCGGAACGTGCCGCAGTTGTTGGAATAAAGATGTTCCAGTCGTGGCGTATGTTGCACATGGGCAGAGGATGAAAAAGGTACTGAAAGAAAATAATTTAATTAGTGCTTTACAAGTGGCTTAAAATAGTATCTAATACAATATATAAAACAATATAGGAAAAAATATGGAAAAATATAAGTGTAATTGGTGTAGAAAAATAATCTACGTTGAAGGTGCATATTGTGAAGAATGTGTTACAATGGTAAAACAAGTATGGAATATTAGAGTATTAAAACAGAGTGGAGGCTCAAAAAAATGATTAGTGATGACTTAAAATATTTAGATGATTATGTTAGTAAATTAAACGGATGGAATGTTAGAGTTCTAAAACAGCCTGAGTTAATTTTAGATAGAGATTACGAAAAAATATCTCAAAGAATAGAAGATGATATTGAAGACTTATCTGGTTATTATAAAGATGTACCTGCTTGGGATGTTGGCGGCAGGTATGGATATTTAAATACTGTTAGACAAGAATTTAATGTATGGTTCTTTGAAAAAATTAGAGATGAGGAGGAAAAATAAATGCGAATAGTTGGAATATTTATGTTCATATTTTTAGGGATAACATCTATCATAGGGTTAGCCGCATTGGATGATACGTGGTTTAGTTTTATTCTTGGTGTTTGTGCTTATCTTGGTGGGCTTGTGAGTGGTGTATTATTATTTATAGATCGGGTACATGATGCAGATAGTTATTATAAAGCATTCTTAACGATGCAAGATCAAAAAAATAATGCAGTTGATGAACGAGATAAATTTGAAAAGGTCATAAGACTTTTGAATGAAGAGATAACAAAATTAAAATCGGAGGTGTAAAATAAAATAAAAAAAAGATTGACATTTAAAATTAGATGTGATTTAATTCACATACTTAAAACAATATAGGAGAAAATATGAACGGTAGAGATTTATTTGAAGACTTTGATAATATACTTTTCGAAGACGATAATATAAATTGGAAGGAGTTAGCAGAAGATGTTAGCAAAAATAATAATAATAAAAGTGAGGTAAAAAAATAATGAATAATGTAATATCAATTAACAAAACGTATGATGTTTTAAATGACTTAGGTGATTATGGTGCGGCAGGTTTTAATGTTTACACAACACCTACTAGGTATATAGATGCTGATGATTTAGTACAAATTGTACCTGATAAAAAGGTACTAGTCAGAGATGACAATAATCATCCAATAGGTATAGTTGGTAAAAGTTATGAAGTTGTACAACATCCTGATGCGTTTAGAACTGTAGAAAGAATCATAGCGAATTCTGATCTAGATACAACTGGAGTCACTAGAGATATACAAGTGAGTCATGATGGTGCGAGAGCCTATGCAGTCTACACTTTACCTGCTCATTCAATCGGACAAGGCAAGGAAGAGACAGCGTTGCAAATCTCAACTAGGAATAGTTTCGATGGCTCATGGTGTTTCCATGTAGAAGTAGGCGCAGTTAGAATGATATGTCTAAATGGGCAAGTATTTCTAGACAGTTTTGCAATGTTTAAAGCAAGGCATACTGCGGGCTTGAACATGGATCATGCGGCTAGGAAGTTGTCAAAGGCTATTGATGTATATCAGAATGAGTCGGAAAGATGGATTAGATGGCAGAATACATCTGTTACAGATAATCAAGCGTTCAAGACTTTTGCTGATGTAGCGGGATGTAAGTTTGTTACACCTGTTAAAGCTATGACTAGCACAGTAGATAGTTTACTGCTTGAGCCTGAAGTTTATAGGAATAGAACTCTTATGAACCTATGGACACAGTATACTAACGATGAGAGGAAAGCGTTGGGTAGCACAGCATGGGCTATATACAACACAATGACTCATTGGGCTACTCATGCTGATGCAACGAAGTCGACAGCACAGAAAAATATTGCTGCGATACAGGTTGCTAGGCAGGATAAAGTTAGACAGGCATCTAAAAATCTGTTGACTTTAGCAGCATAGTGAGGAAGGTTTGCTAGTTCCTTATAAAAACTAGCACTTGACTTTTGGAAAGACATATGTTATAATGATATTATATTATATAATATATAAATATATTTATTAATATAAATATTATTTATAATATATATCTATTATAAATATAACTTATAATACTAATATAAAAATAAATAGGAGGGCTATATGAGTGCATACGAAAAAACAGCTACTGAGCATGTTTTGATTAAAGGATTAGTAGGGTTCATTGAAGAGGTGGTTGAATATTCTGATCCAATTCTTGATATACATAACAGCATACACGAGGCTGAAGAAAACATAGAACGTAATCATGACTATGCTATTCAACATGCAGATGATTTGAATAGTAATCTTGAATGTGAGATCGAAGAGTTAAAATCTGAGATCGAAAGTTTGAAAGATATGATTGAGTCTTTAAGGGAGGGCTAGTGTATAAACCTATATTCGAATACGATGATAATGGTACGATGGTTGAGTGGTATTGGAGTGATCAAATAAAACAATACCACAAGACTTGGAAACCTAAATTAAATAACGTAAAGATACAGGGCTTGACAGATAAGAAAGAATCTGTTAGACTTCAAAAAGAAATATGGGAATCAGTTATATTATCTGAGCATCCTAAGAAACAAAAGTTGACAGGCATATACAAAGTGAGGAGAAAAGCTAATGGATAAATTATTAGAAGCAGTTAAAGAAGCAAGCATATCTGTTGCTTGTTTGCTTGAGGAAGTAGCAGTTATGCACAGTAGAGATATAGAACTAGATGAACTGCAAAAGGATATAGAGCATATACAGAATAAGATAACAATTATAGAAAACTGTTTAGAGGAGAAAAGCTAATGAGTAATTTAATACAACAAGAACTAGAAGAGAGATGGTATGAGGAAGGGCTAGAGATAGCACAACAAAAAGAATACTCACCTGCATCTTGGGATTTGTTTGCGATGAGTTATGTATCTAGTATGAAACAATTATATTCATGAGAAAAGCAACACAAAATATAGAACATAAATCTAACACTGGCGTTAGAGGTAAAAAGACTTGGCAAGGTCGAAGGAATGTAGGCACTTCTACAATGCCAAAGAGAACTAAACAGACCTACAAAAAATATAGAGGGCAAGGAAAATGATTGACATATCAACAGCAACACTAGATGTTATTACTGCGATCAAAGAAAAAGGCGCAGTTAAATTTACATACAAAGATAAAGACGTATCAAGGTATATAAAACCTGTACATTTTTACGGAGACTTCGATGGGTTTGAAGGAGTTGATGTATCGATAGATGGATACAGAAGATTTAGTTTTAATTCTATAACAGAATGGAATGGAGTATTCAATACACCTAATATTATACAAAACAAAATAGATAAACTTGACGATGCCTTGATAAAAGCTAGAGAAATTAATAAAGAAGCTAAAGGATTATGTTATCCAGTTAATGATATTATATGTAAGTTAAGTTTCCTAGCAGAAGAAGTAAAGCTTGACAGCGACATGGAATATATGTTAGACTTAGTGCGAGAGGCAAAGAACAATTTAGAGAGTGCATTCTATGATTGTGAATCTGTATTTGAGGAACATATTAAAACATTACAATTAGAATTAGATGAGATAGAAAACGTATGAATATATTTTACTTTTATGATTGTCCAATTAAATCAGCACAAGCACAGCCTGACAAGATGCTAGTGAAGATGCCATTGGAAACAGCACAGATGTTATGCACAGCACATCGAGAACTAGATGGAGATAAGTATGCAGATGAGACAGGCTTATACAAAAGAGCATACTGGAATCATCCCTGCACTATATGGGCTAGAGAATCTAGTGAAAATTATAAGTGGTTGTATCAACATTTTCTTGCGTTAGGTTCTGAATATAAATTTAGATATGGTAAGGTACATGCAAGTATATCTAAACTTGCGTTGCCTTTGTATGCTACACCTGACAATATAAAACTAAATGCTATGACACCTCTAGCACAAGCTATGCCTGATGAGTACAAGAACAATGATCCTATCAAAGCATATAGAGAGTACTGTATAAACGAAAAGCATTATGCTAAGTGGGAGAAGGGCAGAGATAAACCTGAGTGGTGGACTAATGACTGAGTATGATGTACATAAAATGTATGCCGATCAAGTTAGTAAAGATACTATCTCATCTCTTCATGCTAATCATGGAGTGTTAGAAGTAAGATATGCAGATGGAACTATGGAGGTTTACAAGAAAAGTAAATGGAGAAAAAAATTAAAGCTAATTAAAAAAAGAGCTTGACTTTTATTTTAATTAGTGTATAGTGAGGATATAATGATAAAGTTAAACGATAGAGAAATAAAATTAAATAGAGATCAATACATGAAACTAGGTTCGGACTATGATATACTTAGTAACATGTATGAGATGAAGTTAGGACATGAGCTAAGACTAAGCGGAGAAGATTACATTCTAAAGTTTTTAGATAAGCAATCTTTGGAAGTATTTATTGGCTACATCTACAATCAATATATGAGGGAAGTATAAACATGAACCATGTGTCAGCCGATCTAGCCCTCACTATATCACAATGGCTACGCATCCGTCTTCCTATATTGGCGGTTCAGTTATAGGGTTCTGAAGGTTCACAAAAAACCCTTGACTTTTAATTAATACTATGTTATATTATATACACAATCACATAATGGAGGAAACAAAAATATGAGTGATATAAAAAAGGGTACGCAATTTATGCGTGGAGAAGTAAAGTGGGCTAGTGTGTTGACACCTAATACTACTTTCGAACCTACCTTTCAAGCATCTATCTACAATCCTATTGTAGTTAATAACTTTGGTGAGGTAATTGATTCTGATTCTGAAAGTATCATTGCAAACTTTGAGAACAGAGGATTCAAACATTCAGTTAAGACTGATAAAGAAAGTAACGAGAAGTTCTTATTCTTTAAAAGAAAAGCTAGAATCAAAAGACCTAAGAAGGATGCTGAAGGTAATAATGTTACCGATGAAACTGGTAAGTGGATCATGGAGGAAACAGATAATGATGTACCCCAACTTAAGGATAAGGATAATAACAACATTGATATTGCAATTGGTAATGGTTCAGATGTTATTGTTATGTATAAGGAGTGGGAAACTACACATCCTACCTTTGGAAAGTTTAAAGGTTTGGATTTAGCAGGACTTCAAGTAGTACAACTACAAGAATATAATCCTGATGTAGGTTTTTCCGCAGTAAGTATGGCAGAAGTCGAGGAGTTTTAAATATGACAGACGAAGATATAAAACCTTTTATTACGATTGATGATGTGCAGATTAATGTTGAGGACTTACCTGAAGAAGGTCAAGGAATCTTCGGGAGACTGCAGAGATTGAATCAGAAGAAAGTAAATCTTACACTGGACTTGGAAGAGGTTCAGGCAGGTATTAACTTTTTCTCTAACAAGATTGTTGAGATAGTTAATAACGAAGGACAAGACACAGAAGCATCTGATGCGGAAGTAGTCGAAGAACTAGTGGACTCTCCAGAAAACTAGTGTGCCTAAACTCTTGAGAGCCTAGAACAAGAGTATAATTCCGAAGTAGGTAGTAGTTGATAGACCTGCTTAAAAAACTATCAAGTGTGGTTAGTCGTGAGCTTATATAAGATTCTGGCAACGATCAGTAATAAGATAAAAAGTACGATAAAATATGATAACACGTAGTACCTAACTACACACTTTTATTAACAACGTGAGGGAAATTATATGGCTTTTATACAACACAATGCTAAGTGTCCATCTTGTGGCAAGAATCATTTGTCTGTGAATGCAGATGGTTCAAGTAAATGTTTCTATGCAACATGTGGTACATTTCATCCTGCTCCACAACAGGAATCAAACGTATCTAATATTACACAGCCTACTGTAGAGCGTAAGGTTAAACCAATGCAACCTACAAACTCTGAAGGTTCTTATGCCGCCTTAACAGATCGAAGAATCTCTGAGGATACTGCAAAGAAGTATGGAGTTAAAGTTGTACATGGTGCTGATGGTAAACCTATCGAGCATCACTATCCATATTACAATGGACATGAGTTAGCCGCAACTAAAACTAGAAAGGTTGAGAACAAAGACTTCTATCTGAAAGGATCATTTGACGAGACTGCTTTGTTTGGTGAGCAACTATTCAATAAAGGTGGTAAGTATATTACTATCACTGAAGGTGAGTGTGACGCAATGGCGGCATATGAATTGATGGGTAGTAAATGGGCTGCAGTATCAATCAAACGTGGTGCGGCAGGAGCAGAGCGTGACATCAAAGATAGTCTTGAGTTTTTAGAAAGCTTTGAGAATATTATCATTTGCTTTGACAAAGATAAGAGTGGTACAGATGCGGCTAAGAAAGTTGCTAGGTTATTCCAACCGAGTAAAGCTAAGATCATGACACTACCTAATGGCTTTAAAGATGCTAACGATATGTTAGTAGCTAATAAGCATAAGGACTTTATGGAAGCATGGTGGAGTGCTAAGACCTATACTCCTAGTGGTGTTATAAATGTATCTGAAGAGAAGAAGAAGTTCTTTAATAGACCAGTTAAAGATAGTATACCTTACCCTTGGGAAGGACTGAATAAAAAACTATATGGTTTAAGACAAGGTGAGTTAGTCACGTTGACTGGTGGTACTGGACTAGGAAAGTCTTCAGTAACTAGAGAACTTGAGCATCATCTTATAAAGAATACTACAGATAATGTAGGAGTGATTGCATTAGAAGAAGATTGGAGAAGAACTATTGATGGTATACTTTCAATTGAAGCTAATGCTAGATTGTATATAGATCAGGAACGAGAGAAGTTTTCTGAAGAAGAGCTTGACAAATTCTTTGATCTACTATATGATGGCGAGAATAAAAATAGAGTATGGGTTCATGCTCACTTTGGTACTAATGATATTGATGAGATATTTACTAAGCTAAGATTTATGATCATAGCATGTGGATGTAAATGGGTAGTGGTAGATCACTTACACATGTTGGTATCAGCAGTATCTGAAGGAGATGAACGTAGGGCTATTGATAATATAATGACTAGACTAAGAAGTATAGTTGAAGAGACTGGAGCAGGAGTAGTATTAGTCTCTCACTTACGTAGAGCTAATGGCGATAAAGGACATGAGAATGGAATCGAAGTCAGCCTTAGTCACCTTAGAGGTAGTCAGTCAATAGCCCAACTTAGTGATTGTGTAATAGCCTTGGAAAGGAATCAACAATCAGATGATATAAATGAATCCAATACAACTAGAGTTAGAGTACTTAAATCTAGATACACAGGAGATGTAGGTATGGCAACTCATTTATTATACGATAGAGAAACAGGTAGACTGCAGGAGTTTGAAAAAGAATCTTACGAAGAGGAAGATGCAGACTTCTCAGCCTTGGAGTTATAGTATGGATTTAGTATTTGATATAGAAACAAACAGAGTGGGTGACGATGATATTGGTTTGGATACAGTCGACACCTTACACTGTATTGTTGCTCAAGATGTAAACACCGAGGAGGTATTTAGTTTTCCTCCTTGGGAACTTGACAAGGGAGTTGAACTCTTACAAAATGCAAAGACTTTAATTGGTCATAACATTATAGGGTTCGACATTCCTATGTTGGAGAAGCTAACTAGTTTTAAACAAGGAGGAATAAAGGTTATAGATACCTTAGTTACATCAAGACTTTTCTACCCTATCCGAGAAGGTGGACATGGACTGGAACGATGGGGATTTAAACTTGGCTATCCTAAGATAGACTTCGAAGAGTATGATGAGTACTCTGAAGAGATGTTAGAGTATTGCATTAGAGATGTAGAATTAAATACTAAAGTATTCAAAGTTTTACAACAAGAAGGTAAAGGATTCTCTAAAGAAAGTGTAGAGCTTGAACATTCTGTAGCACTACCATTAAGACAACAGGAGTGGGATGGGTTTAAGTTTAATGTAAAGAAAGGAGAACTATTACTTGCTGAACTTAGAGAGAAGATGCAGGCATCAGAGGATGAGGTACATAAAGTATTTAAACCTAAGATGGTTGACGATAAGTTGGTTACACCTTATGTAAAAAAGAATGGTGAGTTATCTAAACGTGGACTTACAGATGAAGAGTATGATAGATGTATCAAGACTCAAAATGTAAATCCTTTTATGCGTAAACGTCTACAAGAATTTAATCTTGGATCACGTAAACAGATTGGAGAATACTTACAAGAGTTTGGATGGAAACCTAAAAGGTTTACTCCTACTGGTCAGCCGATTGTAGATGAGAGTATCTTAATTAATATAACTAATATACCTGAAGCTCAACTAATCGGAGAGTATTTAACTTTACAAAAGCGTGTTGCACAAATTGATTCTTGGATCAAAGCATTACGTTCTGATGAAAGAGTACATGGTTTTGTTATACCTAATGGTACGATCACTGGTCGTATGGCACATAACAAACCTAACCTAGCACAAGTACCTAGTTTAAAAAGCTTGTATGGTAAAGAGTGCAGAGAGTGTTGGACTGTCGAGGATGGTTACAACTTAGTAGGAATAGACGCAAGTGGATTAGAACTTAGGATGCTTGCACATTATATGGATGATGAGGAGTATACAAATGAAATCATTAACGGAGACATACACACCGCTAACCAGAAAGCTGCAGGACTTGAATCAAGAGATCAGGCTAAAACATTCATCTATGCCCTCATATACGGAGCAGGAGATGCAAAGCTTGGGAGTGTGGTTAAAGGAAGTAGAGAAGATGGTAAACGACTTAGACAACATTTCTTTGATAGTAACCCATCATTTAAAACTCTTAGAGATAAAGTATCAAGAGCATCAAAGAAAGGTTACCTCAAAGGATTAGATGGTAGAAAGATATTTATAAGAAGTGAACATGCCGCATTAAATAGTTTACTACAGGGAGGAGGTGCAGTCATAATGAAGAAAGGACTAGCACTATTTGATTCCCTTATAAAACTAAATACCTTTGATGCAAAGTTTGTAGCTAACATCCATGATGAATGGCAGATGGAAGTACGTGAAGATTTATCTGACCACATCGGTACGTTGGCAGTAGACTGTATTAAAACTGCAGGTAATTATTATAACCTTCGCTGTCCTATGGATGGTGAATACAAAGTTGGGAGGGATTGGAGTGAGACACATTAATGGACACAGTTCTAGTAGGAAAGGAGACTTAGCAGAATTCTACGCAGTAACTTGGCTTTGGGATAATGGATATGAAGTCTTTAAGAACTGCGGTTGTGATGGACCTGTAGATTTAATTGCAACTAAAGATGGAGCAACTACCATGATTGATATAAAGACAAGATCAAATGGAGGTTCTAATAGTTCTACAAGAAGATCAGATTTACAAAAAGAAATGAACGTACAAATATTACTTTACTTGTCAGATACAAGAGAGTTAAGATTTGTAAATCATAAGGACTAAATATGACAGATAAAAAATTAGATACATTAATTGAAGACATATACAGTACCTTGGCTGTACTAGGCGAGGGTGAAGCTCTTGATGTAAGTGAAGAAGTACTAGACGAGTTTGGTAACTCTATGAAAGAAGCACTACGTCATTGGGCTACACCTAAGTCAAGAGATAAAGAAACTCTTAGAATGTCTAACATAGGTAAACCTTTACGACAGCTTTGGTATGATATGAAATCAGAAGGTGAGGATACACAGAAGCTTGATCCTCATTTGTTTATAAGATTTTTATATGGACATATCTTAGAGGAAGTTATGTTGTTCTTAGTAAAGCTTGCAGGTCATGAAGTTTCTGATGAACAAAAAGAAGTTAAGGTTAGTAATGTTCAAGGACATATGGATTGTAAGATTGATGGTGAAGTTGTAGATATAAAAACTGCATCTAGTTTTGCGTTCAGGAAGTTTGCGAATGGTACGTTAGCAGACGATGATCCTTTCGGATACTTAACACAACTATCAGGATATGAGGAAGCAGAGAAGACAAAGGCAGGTGGTTTCCTTGTAATGAATAAAGAGAGCGGTGAATTAACTTTACATAGACCTAGTTTCTTTGATAAACCAAATGCAAAGAATAGAATAAGAGAGGTAAAGAAAGCATTGAAGCTTGACAATCCTCCTGAATTATGCTATACTACTATACCTGAAGGCAAAGCAGGAAACATGAAACTTCCTAGAGGTTGTACTTATTGTAGACATAAGAATGAATGTCACAAAGATGCGAATGATGGTCAAGGTTTAAGAGTCTTTAAATATTCTAAAGGTCTTATGTACTTAACTAAGGTAGTGAAAGAACCTAACGTGCAGGAGATAACTAGAAAATGAATGGTAAAAAATCAAAAAGAATAAGGCAACATGCTAAACTTATGTTGCTTGATTGGTTAAAAGATATGGTTACTCCTGAAGAAGCGGAGGCTATCAACGAAAAGAACTTTAAGGATTACTTACCTAAAGAAGGACATGTGTTTGCAAATAGAAAGTTTTTACTATCAGCATATAGTTTTAAATGGTTTGTAAAGAAGATTAAAAATATAATTAAACAGGAGAACAAGGATGTCGAATCAATTAGATTTGAAGAACTACTCAGAGATGGAAGAGAATGATATAATGAAAGAAGATTTAGCTACAATGATAATTGTATTAGGTAGCTTTCTATATTCAGGAGGCTCATTAGATGAAGTAGATCATTTTGTTTTAGATAGGATGGCAGAACTTATAGACAATCGTTTAGATGGTATACCTGAAGATGTGAGTATACATTAATGAGAGGATATAGAAAGCCTAGAAAGGCTAGACCTGTAGAGAAGGATGTTCCTAAAGGATATGATTCTAACTGGGAATATAAATTACACGTTGAACCTTTACAAGATTGGGATCATCATAGCGATAAGATTAACTACACAGTTGAACATACCTATGAGCCTGACTTCCGTAGAACAATAGATGGTGTTGAGTATTTACTTGAGGCTAAAGGAAGGTTCTGGGATTATGCAGAGTATAGTAAATATGTTTGGATCAGGAAGAGTTTAAAACCTAATCAAGAATTAGTTTTCATATTCTCTAAACCTGATGCAGCTATGCCTGCAGCAAAGAAAAGAAAGGATGGTACTAAACGGAGTCATGCAGAGTGGGCTGAAGCTAACGACTTTACTTGGTACTCAGAATATAATTTACCTAAAGAATGGATAGCAGAATATGGAATATAAATTTGATGAAAACATAAACTTAAGAAGTGTACATCAGTACATTGATGATACTTATACACAGCACTACGCTCATTCAAAGTACCAAGCAACCGATATGATTATTGATGCAGGTCATGGTGAAGGTTTTTGTATAGGTAATATAATGAAGTATGCTATGAGATATGGTAAGAAGAATGGTAAGTCAGATAAAGACTTACTTAAAATTATACACTATGCACTTATTGCATTACATTTAAATGACAAGGAGGAAGGCTAATGGTCGAAGACAAAGTAGGCAAGAAGCCTTACTTAGGAATAGTCATAGACTACGATAAGGAAAAGAAACTAGACAAGTTTAGTTTAGATACATTAAAGGATAGATATTTTTGGGAGGAAGAGACTCATGCTCAAGAAGCTTTTGCGAGGGCTAGTGTTTTTGGGGCTACTTATAAAGGTGAAACTGACTTTGATCTTGCACAGAGACTTTATGAGTACAGTTCCAATCTATGGTTTATGTTTAGTACTCCTATACTTTCTAACGGAGGAACGACTCGTGGCTTACCTATTAGCTGCTTTCTCAACTACGTACCTGACAGTAGGCGTGGGTTATCTGATCACTATGATGAGAACATATGGCTCGCGAGTTCAGGTGGAGGCATCGGTGGATATTGGGGAGATGTTAGAAGCAATGGTATTGGTACTTCTAACCATTCTCGTTCTACTGGATCAATCCCGTTCATGCATGTCGTAGATTCTCAGATGCTTGCCTTTAATCAGGGAGTAACTAGACGTGGTTCATATGCTGCGTACATGGATATATCACATCCAGAAGTAGAAGAGTTTATAAACATGCGTAAAGAATCTGGTGGAGATATAAATAGGAAGTGTTTAAATATACATAATGCTATTAATATTACCAATGAATTTTTAGATGCAGTTAAAGAAGATGAAGACTGGAGACTGATTGATCCTAAGAGTGGTGAAGCAGTTAAGATTATAAGTGCCAGAGATTTATGGTGGCAGATGTTAAATGCTAGAGCAGAGACAGGTGAGCCTTACATGATAAATATAGACACATGTAATGAGCATCTACCTAAACAACAAAAAGATTTAGGACTGAGAGTGAATCAAAGTAATCTTTGTTCTGAAATAGTTTTAGCCACAAATGAGGAGAGGACTGCAGTATGTTGTTTATCTTCTGTGAATCTAGAACACTTTGACAAGTGGAAGAAAGATGAACAATTTATAGATGATCTAATTACAATGCTTGACAATGTATTAGAACATTTTATTGAGGCTATTATAGACACCAGTAAACTAGGTGGTTATAGTGCAAATTTTGAGAGGTTTAAAAAATATGTTAGAAAAGAAAAAGAAGGACTACTTAAAGCTGCTTATTCAGCGTATAGAGAAAGGTCGGTGGGTCTTGGAGCGATGGGCTTTCATGCTTTACTCCAAAGCAAAGGATTACCTTTCAATGGCTTACGATCTACTAGCATCAATAATGTCGCGTTCTCCCATATCAAAGAACGATCTTTGGAAGCAACTAAAAGACTTGCCAATGAACGTGGGGAAGCTCCTGATATACATGGCAGCAGTAAGCGTAACGCTCATCTTTTGGCTATTGCTCCTAATGCCAGTAGTAGTATTATATGTGGCGGTACTTCCCCTAGTATTGAACCATATCGTGCTAACATATATACGCACAAAACTTTATCCGGTTCTTACCAAGTTCGGAATAAATACTTGGAAAGACTTTTAAAGAAAAAAGGATTAAGTTTAGAAACAAGAGAACAGATATGGAAAGACATGACTGCTGCGAATGGATCAGCACAAGGTATAGATGTTCTTACTGAAGAAGAAAAAGAAGTATTTAAAACAGCTACAGAGATTAATCAAATCTATTTAGTTGAACATGCACATATGAGACAAGCTTATGTATGTCAAAGTCAAAGTGTAAATTTATTTTTCACTATGCCTAAAGCTACTGAGCCTCAATCAGTTCATGATGAATACTTACAATATGTTAATGATGTGCATTGGTATGCGATGAATAAATTAAAATCACTATATTATTTTAGATCAGATGCTGCTCGTAATGCTGAGAATGTAAATGTTAAAGTACAAAGAGTTAAGCTTGAAGATGTAGAATGTTTAAGTTGTGAAGGATAAAATATGACAGAAGATAAATTTGATAATATGTATGAAGGAAGATTTGATGCCCTTCAAAAAAAGTATGAAGCAGAAATAGCTATTGCAAAATCAGAATTAAATACATACTTCTCATTAGGGATGGGAGTAGCTGAACATCCCCATATTATAGAGTCTATGGATTTACTTTTAGATAAGATGGCTACTGCTCAAGAGAAGTTAGACTTACTACTTAAGGAGTTTTAAATGGCACATTCCACATTTCGTCAGTTCTGTACTAGAATGTACCTAGACTATTCAGATGAGTTTAGTTCATGTGGTTCGGAAAGACTAAGTGAAAAAGAATATATAAAACAATATAACGAATGGCTACTAAAAAAGTATGCCGAACAAGTGGAGAAAAGAAATGAGTTTACTGAGTAACAGAGAATATTATAAACCCTTTGATCATCCTTGGATGTTTGAAAAGTATGTGGAGCAGAACCAAATGCATTGGTTACCTGAGTCTGTTCCCCTACATACTGATGTCAAAGATTGGCAGGAACTAACAGATGAAGAAAAGAATTTATTAACACAAATATTTAGATTGTTTACACAGTCTGATGTTGATGTTGGTTCAGGATACATCGACAAATATATGCGTATTTTTAGAAAGCCTGAAGCAAGAATGATGATGTGCTCTTTTGCAAACATGGAGTCTATTCATCAACATGCTTACAGTTTACTTTTAGATACGGTTGGTATGCCTGAAATAGAATACAAAGCTTTCTCTGAGTACGAGGAGATGGCAAATAAGCATGACTATATAAAAGACTTTAAACCTACTAGGCGGGATAAGCAGGCTATCGCAAGAACCCTTGCAGTTTATTCTGGATTCACAGAAGGCTTACAGCTTTTTAGTAGCTTTGCAATCTTGTTAAACTTTCCTAGATTTGGAAAGATGAAAGGTATGGGGCAGATAGTTACATACTCTATACGTGATGAATCATTACACGTTGAGGCTATGACTAAACTATTCCGCGAGTTTATACAAGAGAACCTAGACATATGGACAGATGAGTTTAAGAAAGAACTCTATGAAATATGTAGAGAAATGGTCGAGTTGGAAGATAAGTTTTTAGATTTAGTATTTGAAATGGGAGACATGAAAGGACTTACAAAGAAAGATATGTATGCTTACAATAGATACATTGCAGACAGGAGACTACTACAACTCGGATTAAAAACTAACTTTGATCAGAGAGATAATCCCTTACCTTGGCTTGATGAAGTATTGGGTGTTGAACATCAGAACTTCTTTGAAGGTAGAGCAACAGCTTATATGAAAGCAGGACTAAGAGGTAAGCAAGACAAAGTAACATTTACGGAGATATAAAATGAAAGCAACGGAAGCGAACATATTATCCTTCCATATACTTTTCGATAGTAAAGGTAGACTAATGACAGAGACAAGCGGCTTACCTTTACACGAAGCTAAGAAAGTTTTTAAAGGTTACGATTTAAAAATAATAGAAACTATAATCAGAGAATCAAGGCAAAAGATATTAGATATACACAATGAGTTAGAGTCTGAGTTAGATGCCTTGAACTCTACAATTAATTAAAATAAGGAGACACATCATGGAATGGTTTGAGAATAAAACTACACAGCTTATAGCATTGGTTAGTATAGTTGCAACCCTAGCAGGGTTTGGATATACTGGTGCTACCTATGTAAATAGGTTAGAAAATCTTGAAGCACAGATCGGTGGTATTGGAGATACAGAAACAGCACAGCAAGCAATCGAAGAAAGGTTTGCAGCTATTGAAACATCTGTTGATTATATCAATAAGAGTATTGATGAAGGTATAAATCCTTCGTTGAAAACTATTGCTGAATCAGTAAACGGTGATCGTCAAGATATCATTGCTTTAGAATCTGAAGTAAGATTCATGCAAGATGAGATTGATAAGATATTAGAAGATAATAAAAATCCACTAGCTAATTAAAGATTAGGCTGAAGACTTTGCAACTCGTTTAGTTTGTTTAGACTTACACTAGACAGCCCATTAAAGGCTTGCGTGTTATCATCTAAAATTACATGGGTATATATTGCTCTGGGTTCATACCAAGTATCTTGTTGAGGAATACTTAAATCTCGATAGGCATCAAAGCCTACAACGTATCCTAAGTATGCTACTAGAGTAGACTCATCGGAGTATTGTCCAGTTTCTTGTTGCTCTGCTTCAGCCTGCTCTTGTTGTTCCTGAATATTTTGAGCAACAATCTGATCAGCAATTTGATCGGCTTCACTTACTGTCATAACTCCTGATATTGCAGTATTAATTTCACCTTGCATATCTTGTACCTGTACATCAGCCATCGCAACCTGTGGAGTTCCGTCTAGATCAGGCATAATATTTATAGTTATACTAGATGTTGAAGACGTGTCTACATCTGAACTCATAGATAAAACTTGTTGGTTTTGTGCTGATGCAGATACAACTTGATCAGAAATACTAGGCGAGCTTGTCGTACTTATCCCACCAGTAGAGGACATAGACGAGCCTGAAGCCCCACTTGTACTATTACTAACTGCAGCTACTGATGAGTTTCTATTCGTTCCACCAGAGCCACGTATGGAGCTAGAAACACTATTCCTAGCAGACTGTATAGTACTAGCTACAACGTCTAGTGCAGATACTCTTACTGAGCTTTTTTCTTCGTTGACTTCTTCCGTACTTTCTTCTTCGGCTTCGGCATATAACTCTTCAGGTTCTTCTTCCATGATTTCATCAGCTTCTTGTATTTCTTCCAACTCTTCTTCAAACCACTCTTCGATTTCTTCCAACGCTTCAACAAGTTCTTCTTCATCTGTTTCATCATTTCTAAGTTCATCTTCTAATTCCTCTCTTATAATTTCAAATTCAAATACTTCTAATAGATCAGGTGTATGTGTAATGAGAATAGGATCATCAAGTATATCAAAGCTTACTAAGTATTCTTCTTCTATACTTGGAAGAGCTTCGTAAGACTCTTCAATAAATATTTCTTCAAAGTATACTTCGTCTTCATATTGTTCCTCAAACAGAATAACAAAAACTTCTTCTACGTATTCAGGTTCAATAGATACATAATCTTCTATAGGTTCTTCGTACCATTCCTCTTCAAATATAAACTCTTCGTAGTACTCTTCTTCTTCATAGCCATAGTCAAAATCATCTTCAACATAATAAGCTATCGATTGTTCTTGTTGATAACCTGCACAGAACGGAGCATACTGTGGGTCTTCAGCACACTGTTGGTCGTCATAAGCTTCCCAATATGAAGGACATGCCATATCATATAAAGCATCTAAGTCACATTGCTGTGTTAAATAAGCTGCCGCATATCCTGCACAACTAGAATCATTCAATGGATCACTACAATCTATACTGTTTCCTGAACCTACTCCGTATAAACTACCACCATTCTCTAATGATGTATTACTAGCTGTACCATTCCAATCTGTATTTACACATGTACCTGTAATGTTTGTTGTACCTGTATTACATTCATCATGAAAAAGGTACTGATAGTATTGTGATGTACTACCCTGCTCACCAATTAAAACATCATGCTGTATAATATCTAATGCACCATATCTATATTCAAATGTATTGTTGGACCAAAGAATAACTTCAAAGCTGTTATCAGTATTATTTCTATTGTATTCTTTTAAATCATACCAACCAAAGACTGCTTTATCATTAAAGTTCTTGGCAAGCATTTTAGATTGGTTATCTCTTATCAAGTCTGTCCAGAATACAAACATCGTATTGGTGTATTGAGGAAGAGGATCAGGAGTATAATCACCACAATAGTTATTATAATTTACATTGCCTGTACCTAAACCAAAGTGTAGACAACCATTCGTAGCCATACGTGCTGAGTCATAAGCAGTACCATAGAAAGTAAATGGGTTGTCTAAATTAAATGCTGCTGATAACTGATCATCGCCTGCATTTAAAGTTGTTGTTCCTGTTTGATTTGTCAGGTCAATCAAGGACTGATTGCCTTCGTAGATATATGCAGAGCTTACAAGTGTACTAAAACACAGTAGACTACTGGCTATAAAATTCTTTAGCACAGGTACGTCCTGATTTCTTTTTACCGTTTGAGTTTCGTTGTGTCTTACAATGTGCCACGTATTTATCTTTGAGTTCTGCGTAGTCTGGTCTGTCGTGTCTATTTTCTTTCCAAGCTTTTGCAGCTTCTTTACCTATCTTACCTGCATAAGGACAAGGTGTTCCTGCCATTTCCATTGCACTAAATACTCTTGGGTCTTGACACAGGATAGAGACTGAGGCAACTTTCATACCAGTATCATATAGATAT
>Ga0209645_1000530_pt1 | contig 19591 bp, 28 predicted proteins | sample ETNvirenome_6_30_FD_184070 | JGI IMG/M metagenome (GOLD analysis project Ga0209645, IMG submission 184070) | Marine viral communities from the Pacific Ocean - ETNP_6_30 (SPAdes) (version 2) | ecosystem: Environmental > Aquatic > Marine > Oceanic | place: Pacific Ocean | collected 2013-06-19
CTTTATATATATTTTTTTCTTTACACTTAACGCATAAGGGTTGGTTATGCAATACAATCTTTCTTGTTCTTTTCCATTGAGCAGAGTTATAAATGTGTTTGTTGCTTGTATCTATACCGGCAAAAGCTTTCTTCTTCTGATCAATGTGTTGCTTCCTTGACTTGACTGCTAAGGTCTTCCTATTATGTCGTGGTATGGTAGGCATTACATTTTAATTGTGTCAATTAGTGTCACAACGTCCTCATTAGTAATGAGTCCTAAGAGTCTAGCCAATACAATTAGACCGGTTATGATATACATTATCATCTTCGGCCAATTGACAACTCCAGGAGCAGAAAAGCCGTCTTCCCTGATATTGTTTTGTATTTCTGTGATAACGTTACCAAATGGTAAAGCTGGAATAATTCCTTTGCCTATTTCTTTAAGTAGTTTTTTAAATTTCATGTTTTTAATGTTAAATAATAATCAAGTGTTTCAATACATTCGTCTAAGCCTTTGCAAACCTTCGCATAATAACCTCTTTTATTAAGGTCTTTTATCCAATTTTTTTGTTGTTGTGAAGGATAGCATCTTTTATTTAGTTTTAGCTCAATAAATAAACCGTGATATTTACCACGTGGTTCTGTGACTTGTAAATCAGGAAACCCGGAAACGTAGCCAGTCATTTTAGCCTTTTTTCTCTGAGAAACAAATTTTTGATATTGACCGCCTAAACTAGCACAATAACGAACTTTTGGGTAAGCCCAATTAATATATTTTATAAGTGCAGTTTGAAGTTGTGCCTCTGTGTCAAACTTTGTCATTCCAGCCTTTAAAATCAATTTCAACCTTTTTCATAATGTCCTCAAATTTATGATATAATGCAATGCAGGACATATATAAAACTAAATTTCTGTTTCCAATAGCTGTTTCAATTCCTATTCTTTCGCCTTCGCTCCTTCTCTTTTTCAAATCTTCCTTCCAAATCTTATGAGCTTCTGATCGATATTTGTCTTTTTCTTTATCTGTCATTTTAATCATTTTTAATTTATAGTAATAATCAAAAATAGCTTTGACAGAATGTGAAATTTTTGGCTCTTTCATTTCTTTGTGTTCTTCACCATAAGGTAAAACACAATTTTTAATAAATTCATTTTCAATTTCTGTTCTTTCTTGAGCAGTAACTTCTTTTTTTATTTTTTTCTTTTTCATAAGATGCTGTCTTATTTTATTATTTTTAAATTCTTTGTAATATAGCAAAACTTTGCCAAAAGTGATTGAATCAAGTTTTTGAAACATTTCAATATTTAACTCACCTGCAACTGCTAACCTAAAAGCGTGTTTAATTTCGTCTATTGTTAAGTTCTTGTAATTACTCAAAATAAAGCCATTTAAAACACTTTCCTCTATTTCATTAAGTTGATTTTCTTTTTTAACGTTTAATAGAACATACAAATAATTTAGCATTTTAACAATCTCATCACCAGAGGATAAATTTTTAATTTTTGTTTCTTTACTATAAACTAACTCCAAAGGTTCGCTCCTCGTTGAAGTCGCTAACTCGTTTTTTATCTGTTTCATTTTCTCGTTTTTTAAGCCAATTTTTGGCTGTTAAATAAAGACTTTTATATTTTTTGTTTTGTTTATAGTTTTCTATCTGCTCAAGTATATCATCAACTTTAATTTTACTAAACTGATCAACTAGAGTTTTATACTCATTTATTGAAATAGACAAATGACCAAACTTTTTATAGACATTTACATTATCATTAACATTGACATTATCATTAACATTATCATTAGGGGTTTCCTTGGGGTTAACTAGGGGTTTTTTTGGGGTTTTAGGTCTTCCCCCTTTTATACCATGCTGACCACCTTTTAAACCATTTAAATAACGTTTGTTATTAGCGTCCAATTGTGGTTTTATAAGGCTAAAGAGTGCTTTGCCTATATTGTCAAGCTCTAGCTCTTTCCCGTCTAAGGCATAAGTGCAAATTGCAAAATAAAAGTCAGCAGCTTGTTCTGGTGTGAGTGTCTTTGATGCTTCAAAAAAAGACCGATAAAAAACAAATGACTCTCTCATATCAATGATAGTTGTTTAATGTTATTAGCTCTCTGAATATTTAAAGCAGTTTCTAGTATAGTTTTTCCAGCTTCATAATCTACTAAATTACGAGCTATTTTAACTATGTTTTGTTTGCCTTTATATTTTCTAAAATTATAATCATGAAAAGTACACAATCTATTTAACTCGTCTTTACCTTGACAAACATTAACAATTCTGTCATTTAAATTATTAGGTAAATTAAAATTTGCCCAATATAAATGCCTATTTCTTTCTATTGCTGGTATTATAGGCTTATAATAAGGTATAACATTTTCAACACAATATTTACCTTTAAAATGATGTTGTAAAAATATTATCTCCTGATATAATTTCATGTCAGGATAAATAGGGTTTTTGCCATTCGCACCGATACCCCAATACCTTGCTCTGCTATGAGTTGGGCATGGTGGACTTGACCAAATAAAATCAAATTTGTTGTAATTTTTGAGCAGGTATTCGTGAGCATCTGCAACAACAACCTTGTCGTTTGGAAACCTCTCTTTGTATAGAATTGCAAGGTTTTCATCATATTCAACTGCTGTAACTTCTACATTTGTAACCTCGTCCCACTTGTAACGATTGCCACCTAAACAAGCGTATAAATTTAAAATTTTGTAGTTTGACATATTTTTATATCTTTGCAGTAAGTATTTTTTTCATCATCTATTGGTATTAGTTATAATTAAGACTTCTCTTTTTGAGAGGTCTTTTTTATTACAAACTTAATGCCGTCAATTTCTACTGATCGAATCAATTTTTTATCAATCCAATTATAGACTGCTGTCGTTGAAACTCTTTCTTTAAGAGCGTAATTTCCAACAGTGTGAAGTTCTGTAATATCTACTTTCATAACTAAAAAGGTAAGTCTGTTGTTTCTTTTTTGCTTTGTTTCTTAGAAACTTCTGGAATTTTGCCTTCCATAACCCAATCAACAAAAATTTGAGCCACTTTTGTAACCTCTAAAGCGTTCGCATATTTACTATTTGGACCGACATATTCAACTGCACACTTTAAACACGTCTGTTTTACAATTAACTTTTCACGGTCAAAACCTTGCGAGGCTTTTTGTATATTTTTGAAATTGCCGTCCCTAGAAGGTGATGCTTTAAAGTTATAGATTGGTTTTATTTTAGGGTATTGTGGTTTAGATTGGTCGAATATATAATCAACGTCAACGTCAACAATAAAGTTGCTTTGATTCTCTGAAAGACTATTGTATTCACCAACGTCACCGTTTGCCATTTGAATCTCATATTTGTAAAATGTTTTACCATTAAAGTCAAACGTTCCATTTGATTGAACGCTTTTCACTGTGCTACGCTTTTCCATAGTTTAATTGCTTTTTAATAAATGTTTGATTTTCTTGTCGTTTTTTGTAATTAGTGCCACGTAGTGCAGGAATTTCTTCCTGTATTTTTTGCCTTGTTCTTCTTATGCTTTCTGGATTAGTAAATTCGCCTTTACTAAACTTTTGTAAAAAGTCAAAAGCACTCATTACATTTAAATTTTTGCATTCATGAAACCATATCAAAGCAATAAGTTTCTGATCGCTGTTTCTCAAATTACCATTATTTAATAGTAATTTATAAACCTTTTCTTTAAGTAAATTAATTTTCATCTTTAAGTAATTTTTGTAAACTTTGATTTAATACTAAGGCACGTTGAAGGTGATTCAATTGACCTTGGTCGTTTTGATTAATTGAGGCTATTTTTACAATGGAAATTAATTTAATTAACTCCATTTCTTGAGCCTTTAATTGGGCAATCATGTCTTTTTTCATATCTAGGTATTTAGTTTGACGTTGGCAATTTACAACTTCCAAGTTAATAACCAAAAAAAAACACAATTATTTTTAAAATATAAATTGTATGTATATAATTCCTAAGAAAATACGAAGGTCAAATTCGTCATTGTTTTCGCAAGTGATACCAATTGCAAAGCCGTATATTATACCCGATTCAATCATTTAGCACGTGTAAATTCGTATTTAATTGTTTCGCTGTCTCTATAAAAACGAAGCCACCAAGCTCCCAAAGGTTTAGGTGGTCTTCCTCGTTCCCTGTGATAATTTTCGCCTTGCAGATATTCCTCTTTATATGTAGGAAGACAAACGTGAGTTTGTTCATCAATTTTAATGTTGCCGTTGTTGTTTAGTCTTTCACGTGGTATTGATAAAAGCCAACTTTCATGAATATGACCGGAAACGCAAATTTGTGCATCAGGTAAATAAACGGCCTTTCGATTCGACTGAATTGTTCCTCGGGTGACGGGACCGCCCCCGCCATATCCGTGAGTAAAGTTCAATATTACAGGCGTGTATCTACTACTAGATTTTGCTTTTCCAAATCTGAAACGTACATATCCAGTATATAAGCCTTTTGTTAAATGAGTGTTATTTTTATAATTTAAAGCAGAAACAAATCTTTCAATTAAATTGGTTTCGTGATGCCTACGAATAGCACTTTCATGATTGCCTTCGCTAACAAGTGCAAACATATCGGCATAAGGACTAAACCAATCGACTGCTGTGTTAACTACTGCATCAAGATAATTGTCAACTTGATGAATTGGTCGAAGATCAGTTTTTGACGCTCGTCTGTCATATTTACCTTGCATAACACAAAATAAATCACCAAAGTCAAGAATCTTAGCGTTGCGTTCTCTAGCTTGGTCAAGGTGTTTTTTTTGAAGTTTCCAATCTGAATGAGGATTGTCCCAATGCCGGTCTGAACTTAATAAATACCACTGCTCCCAACGTGAGTCTGTTGCAACGTGGTCAATGTCTAAAACTTGAGGGCTTAATCTTTTTATTTTTGGACTCATTAAATAATAATTAAGTCAAAACCATTCGGAGCTTTTTCCAATAACCTGCGTTTGGTTTTTCTTGACGAAGTTATATCTGTGTTTTTATCGTCATTAATATCGTAAAAATTTTCACCAATTCCAATGCAACCTTTTAAATCTGTGTAATAATTAGCTTCATGAATTAGAATATAGTCACGCATCATGACATTCTCAACTAGATAATGGTCGCCATATTTTGCTGATTTGCGTGGTGAAATTTTATACTCACCTGTTGGAATGCAGGAAATATTTCTTTGATTGTTTTTGTCACTTAATTCCAAAGTACAACATTCAAATTCAATATCAAGACCGTCAAATAAAAATAAACGTCCTAAAGTTTGAACACCATTGTCTTCTAATCTTATTAAAACCCCTCTCATTTATATAACTTTTTTTTAATGTCTTTAATATCTTCTTTAATTTCAAGCAAGTCCTGTTTTGTGGTTGCTATTGTTTGAAGGATTAAATCATTCTGCATTTCAAATTCTACTCTAGTCACTTCTGGCTGTATTGGTATAGGTAGCTTTTTTGCTTCTTCAATATCTTTTTGAAGAACAACATATTCACCAACTAGCAAAGCAACAACTCCCCCAATTGTAATCAAATTTTTTAGGCTTATATTAAAAGTTTGTTCTTCCATTTTATACTGCTTGAATTGTTATTTTTGCCCCTCTTATTTCGTCCGTAGATGCACCAAACTCGAACTCTAAAATTATATATTCACCTGCTACGCTAGTCCATGCAGTTGACAAAGTTAAGGTTGTGTTACTTGTTCCTGATCCTTGCAGAGTTGTCGTATCGTTTGTAATTCGTGCAGTCAAAACTCTTATATTTCTGTTTACACTTGCATGAATGTCAACAGCTGTCATTTTATAATTTAATGGAATGAAACAAGTGGCATAAGCTTTTGACCTGTTTATAAATGAGGAAGGTTGAACACTTCCTAAATTGTCACGTGTATAAGTGTGCAGATTGGAATGGCTTGTAATATGAAACTCTTGAGGGCTTAGTTCAATGTATGTTGTTGTTATACCTTGATATAAATTTGCTAATGAAGAACCCCCCCCTGTTATTACATTCGTAAAATCATATATTAATGGTCTTAATATTGAACCAATTGGATATGAAATTTTAGGTGTAAATGAAGCTACGTCAATGGCTGAAACTGTCAAATCCTGATCGCCTGAGACTGTTAAAACTAACGAATTGCTTCCGTCTGGGTAAGAAAAAACAAGTTTTTGACCATTATAAACTTTTCCTTTTGTAGTTGTTGCAAAATTTATTTTTGTATAAGCGTTTGAATGTGTGATTGCTGTGTTTGAAACTCCTAGAGCATCATTATATAAAACGCTTTCAAGGTTATTAAAAGCTGCTTTTCCTTCTTGAGTCGGTCCGCCTGGAGTCGGTCCGGGGTTAGTCGGTCCAGTTGTAACAGGTGTTTCGCTTATTATGTCAGCCGCAGGCGTGTCGCTTACTTTATACCATTCCCCAGACCAAACTTCTGACGCTGCTTTATAAGTACCACCTAAAAACATATAATATTTAAAAGCTGTGTCATTATTAATAGAATATTTAAGCAATTTGTGAGGTGCATAAAATCTACTTTTTAAATCAGCCTGCAATATTTCTAAAGGTTCAACTCCCATTTGCAAATACTCATTTATCATCAATTGAGTAGGGTTGAAAGGGTTGTCTGGTGTTGGGTTGCCTCTTTGAAAATTCTGCACTGCTGTCCAATTTTGAACCGTTGGGCTTGGGTTAGCATCATATTGAAATGAATACATTAAATTATTAATGTTACGCCCTAGCCTTACGTTTCCAAGGTCTTCGGTCTCAAAAGCAACTAATTCGTTTTGACTAGCAATGTATTCAATACCATTTGAAACGTCTGCATCTTCTTCGTTATTTGCGTCAGTTGGCACTAAGGTTATATTTACAGCCTCAATTGAAGAACTAAATGGCGTTGGGTTATTTAAATCGTCATAAGTCCATTCATAATTAGGAAACGCTCCTGAAGGGTTATCTCTTACTGCTTGAAAATAGTTGACACTCGGGTCAAATTTAATTGTAATATCGCCATTTATACCTGGGTCAGCTACGTCACCGCCAAATTTAAAAATTGTGTGAGCTTGAACATTACCGCCACCAATAAAATAACGCTGACAAGGACCGGAACTATTCCCGCCTTGGTTCGTTGGAATGTTATCAGATACTATTCCAATTGCTAATTCGCCTGGGTTGTTTACTGGGTCAGACGTTGAAGCATTATATCCTCGTATTAAAGTTATTGAGCTAGTTGTTGAAGTCCATTCTAAGCCCCCGTTATTATTGCTTATTAAATATTTAGTTGTGGCTCCGTTGCTTATTTTTATAGTCAAATTGCCTTGCGAAGTGAATGAGCTGTCTATAAATTTCCAATCAATTCCCCCCACAGGTGAGTTAAAAACAAAGTCATCTTCGTCAACGTTTTCTTTGTGTATTGCTTCAAATGTGAGATAAAAATCTCCTGCACCTGTTTGAACACTACCGGCATAAAATTCTGTCGACAAATCTTGTCCACCACTCACTGAGAAATTTGAAAAACCTGGCTCATAATTAATTTTAACTTCTTTCAAAGCAGGTTCAAAGGTGATTGTACTGCCCCCTAAAATTTTGGCGTCAGTTTGTTCTGAGACCGGTCCAGATGAAAAATTGACAACAGTTTCAAGAAATGGAATTGTTTGAGGTGAATTCGGGTCTTGAGCAAAGCCTCCGCTTCTATATCTGTAAATTGTCGCCTCTGCTGTTGTATTAGCAATGAAACTATTAGGTTGAAAAAACCAATAAGAACCTTCTGATTGAACGCCTGTCAAATTTAATGCTTGTAAAACACCATTAAAAACATCAATTTCTTTATATTCAAATGGTTTGTCATTAACATCAATTTCACCTGAATCATTGTAAGTTGTCGGTTTGGTAACAAAACCTTTTGCTATGTGGTATCTTAAAGCAGGGTTTGCTGAGCCATAAGTGTCAATTGTTTGCCACCAATCTATATTAGTTATAAGTGTCCATTGACCAAATTGTTCAATGTCATTAAGATTATTAATAGTTAAAAAATCTCTCAAAATATTTCTTATGCTGTGGCGTTTAGTTTTTTCATATTCACTCGCAAAAAGGTCAACCCCTCTTTTTGAATAAAAGCCATAAGAATCATTTGCCGTCAAATTAAATACATAAGGAAAAGGAGCGTTTTCTAAAGTATCAAAGGCAGGCATTATGTAACCATACCAAAAAATTTGACTTGCTGCTTTTCCTTGCGTAGTATACCAAGGGAATTGACTTCTATAAATACGAGCATAATATTGTTGCACACCCCCAGCAATTAAATCATAAAGAAATTGTTCTGTTGCAGTGTCTTCAACTAAATAATTTATTTTACACTCTGACGCAATAAAATTTCTTTTTCTTGTTCCACCTTTACCGTTGTAAGTTAAAGTAAAACCCTCGCCTTGCGTTTTAAATTCTTCTGCTGGTGGAAAATATCTTTTTAATTCTACACGTTTAACGTAGCCCTGAAAGTTTGTAGTCGGGTCAAGTGAAAGCTGTCCACCGGTAGCTGTGACAATTTCCTCATGAACTCCATTATCATAAAAGCCAGACGTTACTGCGCTCCCTAGTTTCACCTTTATTTGTTTTGACGAAACTCCGTTTGTAATACCTGCTAATTCAATTAAAACACTATACTGCGCCCCGTCAACCAATAAAGAGTTATCAAATACATAATTTAATTGATCAGTGTCGCCTGCTGTATGATATGCACTACCACCATAAGATGATGACCAAGACCAACCTGGGACTGTTACGCCTTGACCGGTCCAATATGTAACAAATGAAGGGTTGTTTGGGAAATCTCTTGCTTGAGTTGTTTCTGGGTATAGTTGAGGGTTGCCACTTGAATCATTGTCTGAATAATCTTTTTTATAAATTTCAATAGTAAAGTAGCTTTTTGACGCTCCTCTAAAATGATTGTATCTATATAAACCAAAATCTAAAGCCATTATCTTCTGTCTTTTCTTCGTTGAGCTTTATCGAATACAATAAGCAGGTCATCGCCTGTAATTCTAACGTCTGGAATAATTGAACCCCCGCCAACGTTTTGGTTTGGTATTATTGTCCCTGATTGTCCTGGCATAAACATTTCGGGACCGGCTTCCCCGACCATATAGGGCTGACCAGCAACCACTGCACCACCTGACGCTTTTCCCGTTAGCCCACCAGTCAACAAGCCCATAAAATTAGTTGCACCACCACCAGCTGCTTGAGTTGCACCTAGTCCAGGAATTAATGAAAATATAGCAGCTAAAACTGCGGCTTTGATAATCATTGCCATTATTTGCTTTGCAAGTCCTTTAAATATTTCGCCCATGCTAGTAAGGAAGTTTTCACCACTAACGACCGCCTGGCTAAAACTATCTGCAAAGTCATGAGCCATTGCAAGACCGAACTCTTTTGTTGCTTCTGTTAAAGTTTTAACTTTTTCGGTCATTGTATCAATAGGGCTTGAACTGCCTTCACTTGATAACGTTGGCGTTGTTGGTGCTGCTCCTGTCGTTGGCGTTGGTGCTTCGCCACCTATACCTAGACCAGAACCCAAACCAAACAAAGCGTCTTTTGTTTTTGTTGCTGCGTTACTTATTGCCTGTGAAAAAGTTCCAAACTCATTTTTGTATTCATTTGTTTGAACTTTTAAGTCCTCAAGTCCTTCACTCATTGCAATGAATGGATTGGTGACAGGTGTTTGTTTAAAGAAAATTAGCATTTTATTGTAGCCCCCAATAATATCAGCGGCAAAGTCAACAAAAAATTGAAGCATTGAAATCAGTGCATTTTTCCACCAAGCAACGTCAGAGAATCGTTCTCTAAATGCGTCAACGTTATCGGCAACGTAAACAAAAGCAGCAGCTAACGCACCCAATACTGCAACAGCTATCCCTAAAGGTGAAAGAAAGAAACCAACAGCTGAGGCTAAAGTTCCAAATATATAAATCACTGGACCGATTGAAGCAAGTAACCCGGCAAAGGTAACAATTGCAATTTTAAGACCGCTGTCTAATTGATTCCACCAGTCAATCATGCTTTGAATACCTTCAATTAATGAGTTTAAAACAGGGATTAACATAGCACCAATTTGCTCCATTAAATCACCGAATGAATTTTGTAATTGTTTTAAACCACCTGCGCCTGCTTTGGCAGCAGCTTCTGCACTTCCCCCGTATTGCTTATTTAATTCATCAAGTATAATAGTTTGAGCTTCTGCTAATCGTCCAGACTCGGCTAATGATTTAATCACTGCTTTTTGGTCGTTAGAGAATTGAATACCTGAACGACTTAATGCCGATAAGTTTGCAACCGGATCGTTCAAAGCTTTACCAAGTTGAATTGATGCACTTTTTAAATCACCGTCTAATCTAGTAGCCAAGTCCAAAGCAGCAACTTGAGTTCTGTCAAATTGGTCGCCTGTTATATTTGTAAATGTTAAAAGCTGGGCAGTAGCATCTTTTAAAATAACCTCATCACCAAACAAAGTTTTTGCTTGTAAGTCAGAAGCCATTTTTTGCAACTCCTTAGAAGTACGCCCAACAAGTCCCCCAGTAGTTTTAAGACCTTGCTCAACTTGAGCGATTGCTTTTTGTTGTGTATCAAATGCTTTGATTGACGCAGCTGCGAATGCAGTCAATGGTGCGGTCATGCTCATCGTGAGCGTTTTGCCTGTTCGTTTTAATGACTTTGCAGTTGTTTTAAAAAGCTTTCTAGCTTTCTTCATTCCCTTTTCAAAGTCGCTAGTGTCTGCGGCTAACTTAACATAAACTTTTTTACTCATTTCTTAATAATTTACTTCTTTGAGAAATGTATTCAAGTCTTTCCTTTGACATTTTTGGACTAGCTTGTTTTTTATCCCAATGAAACGGCCAAAGTTTTTCAGGTCTTATGCCTTTCCCTTTTTTAGTGTGTGGCGTGATCAGGGTTGTTGCAAGTAATCTAAACTTTTCCCACTCACCCCGGTCACGTTTTTTTTCTAACATTTCAAACCCAACAAGTTTATTATCAAATTCCCTAGGCGTGAAATCGTCAAGCAAGTCAGGAGTTAAGCCAAGCCAACCAAAGGCAACGGTTTCCAAGTCGTCAAAAGTGGAAACGGCTGTTCGTTCCTTTACTTGACTTTTTTTTTGTTTGTTTTTTGACTAGGCTTTGACATTGACAACTCAAACACTTTTAAAACTTTTGTCATTGCTTCATGGTCTTCGTCAAGCAAGTCGGCAACGTCATCAAGTGACAAATTAAAATCTTGCTTCATAACCCTAGCCCCGTCTTTTAAACCAGCCCAAACCAAAGCAATTGCTTGTGATATTGTCATATTATCACCTAAAGCAGACAACTCGCCTAGATTGGTGTTTGTTTTATCTGTGAATGCTCTCAAAGCAGCAAAGCCATATTTCACAGGGTAATCTTTTCCATTAATAAAAACAGGTGTTGCTTTCATATTTTAGTTATATTCAATTAGCTTTTCGATTCCAGAGAAAAACGCTTGATAATTAGATTGTTCTTCATTATCACCAATTAAATTCAAAGAAACAATTCGAGCGTTTGCTGCGTACCATTTTCCCGAAGCAGTGTCTTGTTTAGTTTGAAATTTTAAAAAAACTTTGTTTCTTGCTTCCAATTGAAATTGAAATATATCCATAAACCCGGCAAACTTAAAATTTTCATAAAGTGCTGTCGTTGATATAGTCCAATTTCTAACGCCAATAAATAAGTCACGCCAACCATTTGAATCTTTGTTTGTACGGTCAACAATATCACCCTGAATTTCAAGTTCAAAATCTGTTGCGTTAGCGATAGATATTTGACCTATTTGAGGGTGTTGATAAATAACTTCCAAACGTGTCCCTGGGACGACTGTATTCATGCCTTTTACATTATGGAGTGTCTGTTTGGTTTAATGCACCTGCACCTGTTAAAGTGACGCTATAAGTCGATTGGTCTTCTGTCCCACCGTTTACACTTAACGAAGTAATTAAAGCCATTCCTGAATAATGAACATTATTATCTGATGAACTTGCACCTGCAACGGAAAGCTCAACATAAACCTTAGTTCGTCCGTCAGTGGAGTCGCCTAAATATTTCCAAAAGTCTTGAAAAGTGTTCTTTGCTGCTGGTGAAGTAATATCTTCATTTTGATATAATGCTTCGCATGAAACACTCCATGAACGAGTTCCCCCGATTATTTGCTTCCAGCCACCGCTGTCTTTGTTTGTCTGATCAATTTCGTCCATAGAAATCTCCAACGAGCATGAAGTTGCGTAAGCAACTACAACGTCCGTTGTGGTGTCCGTTCCCATTTTAAGAATTAGGTCAGTACCATTTAATAAACCTGTTGCCATTTTATTCCATTTTTAATTTAATTTATTTGCAATTTAATTATTTTTTTTGTTTATCACAACAAAACCCTTGCGTCAAAAGTTAAAATTTTAGAATAAAATCTTCGCTCTTTGTTATAGGCTTCGGTCATAGTATCAAGATTTATTCCCCCAAGTTTGACATTGTTATAAGTGCCAATTGCTGCCTGTTGCAAAGCTTGACAAACTAAATCAGCCATAATAATTGAATCATGGTAAACTGTGTGAATGCACTCAATTGTAAAAGTTACGTTGTAAAGTGGTGCAGTAGCAACTCGATAAGTTGGTCGTTTTACGTTGACAGGGTTTACTGCACTTATTTCATAAACGACTCCAATATTAGAGTCGCCCTCTCTAATTAATGGCGAAGGCTGTATTTTATTGACAGCCATGCCTGTAACATTAATCAATGAAGAATCATTGCTTAAAATGTTATATATTGCTTTTCCTATTTGAACCCCTATTGTTACACTCATAACCCTAAACGTTTAACTTTTCTTTGTAATAATTCAATTAACTCTTTTGCTAGGTTGTTATATATCCAATCTTTTTTGGCAGCGTATGCGTTTGCTATCATTTTAACCCCTGCATAATTTACGTTATAAACTTCTTTACCTACTTCAACAAGGTGAGCATGATAACCACCAAAAGGTTCGTAATATCTCGGACCGACTAAAATAAAAGGTTTTCCTTTTTTACTTCTAACGCCTTTTATTACGTCAATACTATCACGCAATTGCCCAGTTTTCACTGGTGTCTTTTCTTGCATTGTTTCAATTAAAGGCTTTGCTAGTTTACGCAATGCTGCTTTAATGTCACGGTCTGCAATTGCATCTTTTTGTAATGTCTTTAAAAGCCAATCAATTTGTTCCTGGTTTTGTATGTCTGTGTTGACTTTTATCATTGAGCAGTCTGTGCTTTTATAATAACCATTTGCTGATTTGCGTGACCGGTGTATTGTATTGACTTAACAAAAAAAGAGTCACCTAAATAATCAATTGTGTCAATTCGGTCAATTATTTCTGTAACACTTGAAAACCTGTAAATAAACTCAGCGTTTTTAATTAGCTGCACAACTTCAGCGTTTACTTGTTCAGAACCTGGCAACCATTTTATTTTGGCATAAATGTCATGTGTAGTGGTTGAAGAAATTTCAATGTCACCATAATCACCTCGTTGCGTTGTTGTCTTTACTGACAATCTTGTTTTATGTCTAAACTCGCCCGGGTTCATCACCAAATATAATTTTTAAATTGATTAATTAAATTTTTATAACCTAGCGGCATCTCGTCAACTCTTAAATAAGAAACTGGACTTCTGTTGTCGTAGTAGTGTTGTATTAACATAAGCATCGCAATCTTTAAAACAAGCTGATTCTCGTTTGCAGGTGAAATTTTATATTTTATACTGAGAGCGTCTTCTTTTTCTGCTACGTCAAAGGTGTTAATAAATTGAACTTTTCCTAAACCTTGAAAACTTGCAAAAATATAATCTGTTCCATAAGTTAAAGTTTGCGTTGTGCTTAAAGTGTCAAAATATTTGATAACAGAATAATCTGCGCCTGCTTTAATAGTACCGGAAAATTGAAGCTTTTGAATCGAGTTTTTTGTGCTAGGAAAATCTTTAAAATATTCAGTGACTTCTGTTTCAACAACTGGGCAATGAGTGTCATGCGTAACTTTAAGCCTAGCCATTTTAATAAGCTGATCAATATAAGAATCGTCACTATCAAAATCAACACGTAAATATTCTTTTGCTTCATCACGTGAAATGACTTCTGTGCCTGTGTAATCTGTTATTTTATAATTTGCCATTTCTTAAAGTTATAAAAAAAGGGGCAGGTATTTCACCCCCCCCTTTTAATTAAATATAAAATTAATTAGTCGCTATACTTAACAAATGAAGAACCAGCAGAGTCTGAAATTCTGCTCATTTTTGCATCTACTAAATTAACAATCACTAAACGAGATAAACCTTTTGCTGCGTCTGTGTATCTGTCGCTTATCACGTCCAAACCGCCAAACGTAGCAAGATGCATATTTGCACCACTAACAAGGGCAGCGCATTCTGTATGTGAAGCCTCATCTTTACCAAGTAAAGAAGTCACGTAGTAAGGTATTTGATTGATTGATTTAGTGTTATCAAATACTTGTAAATTTGCTCCTGCGCTATTATCTAAAGACTTTTTAATGACATTGATTGCTTTAGGGTTAAACAAGTAAGCAAATCGAGCCGAAGCTGGGTTATAATTACCGTCAAGCAAAGCCTGCTCTAAGTCAAAAATGTCGTCAATTGTTAAAGTGTCAGATGCAGAGTTAACTTTATAGCCTGCCTTCCAGAATGAAGTCGGTGCCGAATCAATGTCTGCTGCATTTAATAAAGCTTCTTCCCAAGTTGCTGCAATTGTTGCAGTCATATTTCTTTGAAGGTTAGCCTCTGCTGATGCGTTTTGTGTTAACATTTCAGCCGACATTGAAACAACAGAAATCATTTTCTTTGGTGAAAGTGTAATGTTTGACAAAGCTCCAGCTGCTGAAACTCCAGAGCCACCACCTTCTGCAACGAATGATGAAGAAATTGAGTCAACAATTGGGAATTTTCTATCTGCACTCAAACCAGAATAAAAGTTTGCTATTTTTCCAAGTGTCAAGTTTGCTTGTAGCTGATCGATGAACGAACCAACGTCTGTTGGCTTTACTTCACCACTAGCAGCTGGTAAACTTGTTCTTTGCTCTAAAGCAATTGAAGGAATACCAACACCACGAAATAAACGCCCTTTATTTTCGTTTTGTGCTTCCTGGTGCATTTCACGAACGAGTCCGGACATTGTCCCGTTATAAGCAGCAATCGCTGCATCAGTAAAACGAAACTTCTTTAAATCTTTGTCTGATTTACGAACGTCTTGAATTGTGTGCGTTACTGGTGCAATAGGTGTTTTAGTTAAGTCCATAGAACGCTCAAGTCGGTCAACTCTAGCACCGTAGTCTGTTGCATTTTTCTCTGCTTCGTTCCAAGCTGCCTGCTCGTCAACGTTTAAATTTCTGTCTTCGCTCTCAGCGTTTTCAATAAGTTTTGACATTGTTTGCAATGCCTCATTTTTCTTATCTTTTAGTTGTTTGATAGTTTGCTTCATTTTTTTAATTTTAAAAGCTTGTATTTATAAATGTTTAAATTATTCGTTTGTGTTTTATGCTGCTTATGATTATCAAGTGAACGAATAGCGACCGATGTGTCGTTATAAGCCGGCTTTGTAACAAGGCTCACGTCAATGAGCTTTTTTACCTCCTTGACTTCTCTAACGAAATCACGTTCACTTTCAATCCACTCATCACGGTCAACATAAAAACCAAAACTCATTTTGGAAATGTCACCACGCTCAACTAACTCAATCAAATCATTTCCTAGCGTAGTGTTTGGCATATCTATCTCGGTCAAAAGACCTCTCTCGTCAACAGACAATTTTAAAGTTCCTGATGTTGTTCTTCCTAGAATCATGTTCATATCATGATTAAAAACGGCAACAACGTCATTATCGAGAACATTGTCGAAGGCGTTTCTGTTTATCTTTTCACGAAAACCACCAAGGTCTTCACTTAATGAATTAAAAACAGCTGCATAACCTTTGACTTTTTTCTTGCCTTTTTCGTCTTTTTCAGCTCTTAGTTCGTGACAATCAAATTGTCTAATTTCCAGATTCTTCTTCATTGTCAGTTTCTTTAATTGTTGGCTTTTCTTTTTTAACCTTCTCTTTTGGTTTGTCTTTTGTGTTCAACATATTCATAGGAACATAATGAGCGTCACCTGTTGGTATGTCGTTCATGTTTTCCTTTCTTCTTATTTCGTTCGGGCTAATTGCACCAACAGAGAAAAGTTTTGCATAATATTCTGATCTGCTTTTTGAGTCACCACGCAAAAGAGCGTTTGTATTGTGTTCAAAATAGCAAATAAATTTGTGGCTTTCTGTAATAAGTTTCTTATTAAATTCCTGCTCTATTTTGGTTAATAGTGGTTGAATACAATACTGCACAAATTCAATTCCTTGAGCTTCTATATTTGAAAACGTTGCTCTTTCAAGGTCGCCCAATAAATGAGGGGGAACTCTAAAAATACGACTTATTTCTAAAATAGAAAACTTTCGAGTTGCTAAAAATTGAGCTTCGTCCGGTCTTAATTGAATTGGTTTGTAGTCCATTCCTTCTTCAAGAACCACAGTTTTAAAAGTACCATTGTAACCTGAGTGATAAGTTGAATGCCATTGTCTGGATAAATTTTGCATTGCATCAGTTCCAAGTTGAGCAGGGTGTTTTAACACTCCCGAGATTTTTCCACCTGATTCAAAGAAATTTTTGCCGTAAGTTTGTGCAGCTATACCTAGCGAAATGTTGTCACGTGCGACTGAAATTCTGCTTTGCCCTTGAAACCCGTCTGTTGTTAGATCAGGAATGTGCAAAATATCACTTGCGTCATATATTCCTTTATTTCTAACCTCATAAGTCACTCGATTGTTTTTTATTTTTATTTGCACCTCATCAGGGTGAATAAAAACGAGCTGAGTGACAATTCCAATTTTATCACGTTCAATATGTGCATAACAATTACCATATAATAGCAATGACGTTATCATTGTATCAAAAAAGACGTATTTAGTTTGATAGGCGTTCGGCTCTTTATTAACTAAATATTGCAAAGAGCTTTGTTCGTCAATTTCTCGACCTTGAGGCGTTTTCTTATAATAATTAAAAGGCAATTGAGAAATTGTTTCAGATATTACTCTTACCGCTGCATAAACTGCGCTAAATGTCAAAGCAGTGTCTGGTGTAACTAAAACCTGATTCGGGTCTAAGTTTAACCCTTGCCTAAAATCAACGTAATTTCTTTGTTCTGTCTTTTTTGAACGTTTGAAAAAATCAAAAAACCCCATGAATAAAACTTTTTTTGCAATTTAATTAATATTTTTGTATAAAACAAAGCCTTTTTATATAGTAAAAAAGCCAGTGTTATCTCTTGAATATTTACTCACTTGAGGGGCTTCTGTAAATAATTCCTCACCTACTGCCATACATAAAGCAACAATTGAGTCAATTTTGTCGCTACTTTTATCTTTAGCCGGCTTAATATTTCCAGCCGGGTCAATCATAAGCTGAACGTTTGAGAATTGCCAACGAATTAACGGGTCATTGTTATATATAAAATCATTTGTTAAAATTTTGGCTTCTATTTCTTTTGCAGCAGGTGAAAGTGATTTATAACCCATTCCAAAAGGTGACATTTTAACGCCTTCCTCAATACATTCCACTACAAGCTGCGAAGCATTCCAACGGTCAAAGGCTATACTCTGCACGTTATACTTCTCACAAACTTCAAATATTTTAGCTTTTACAAAATTATAATCTGTTACGTTTCCAGGTGTAACTTCAAGAAATTCGTGCCAATCCATATAATTAACCCCGTCTTTTCCCCCTGTACGACCTTCAAATTTGTCTTCTGGTATAAACGTCCAATGCTTCATGATTAACTTTTCACCTATTCGCCAAATCAAAACTAAGCTAGTTAAATCACGAACAGAAGCCAAGTCAAGACCACCATAGCAGGGCGTTTTTAGTAGTATTTCCTCGTTAATTGTACCGTCACAGGCAACAATATCAACGTCATTAATCCAACGAGTTTGTGAGGTAGTCCATTGATTTAAATGCAGTCTGCGAAAAACGTTCTCATAACTAGGTTGTGATAATGCTTTTGTGCATTCTCGTTGCATATATTCCTCTTTAAGAGAAACGCCAAGCCCTGGGTTTGCTTTTGCCCACGTTTTTGGGTCGCTTATGTCGTCATCTGGGTCAGCTTCAAATATCACAGGAAGGAATTGCTCATCTTTAATAATACCGTCACGAACATCACAAGCGTAAGCATACATTTTATAGCAAGGCGAATATTTGTCATATCCGGCTGTGGTGATAGCAATTGACAAAGGTTGTCGCCTCGCACCGGTCGAAGTTTCAAGCACTTGCCAAAGATTTTCACCGTCTGATTCTTTCATTCCATGCAGCTCATCATAAATAAAACCTGCACTATTAAAGCCGTGTTTTGTGCTTGTTTCTCTTGATATTGCTTTATAAAAAGAACCCTGTGCATTGTAAACAATAGAATTTTTAAATATTTCTACATATTTTGAAAGCTTTGGGTTGTTTTCAATCATCATTCTTGCACACTCAAAAACGAGTTTTGCCTGGTCACGGTCATTTGCTGCACTATAATATTCGGCTCCAAATTCCTGATCAATATATAAAAGCGTCAATATTATTGCAGCGGCTAAAGTTGATTTTCCATTCTTACGTGGTAAAAATATAAATGAAGTCCTATATTTTCGAGTCCCGTCTTGATTCTTCCAACCAAACAAAGGTTTTATAATTTGTTCTTTTTGATATTCCTGCAAAATAAAGGGCTTTTTTGCAAGTTCCCCCTTTGTATGAGTTAGATGCTTTTCTATAAATTTCACTGCATTGTTTGCAGTTTCTTCATCAAAATAATATTTATTTTCTTTCATTTACTTGTTCTCTAATCATATAAATTACGTCTGTGATGCCGTCAGAAATTTCTTCAATTGCTGCGTTATCAATGTCAGAGTTATATTTCTTTAACGTTTTTTCGTATTTATTAGCTGCATTAATTAGAGCATTAAAATATTTTTTTATCTCTTGTTTGTGTATTCCTTTTAAATTATATAGCTGTTCGTGAAAACTTTTAAAAGTTGCAAATAAAAGCAAAGCGTTAATTTTATCGTCTTTTGTCATAATTTAAAAACGTTGTCAATTTGTTCTGGTTGTGAAATTCTTGTTCTGCTTGAAGGAGTTATTCCAAATTGAACAGCAATTTTTAAAGCTTTGCTTAAAGCGTCATTTGAAATTTTTTGCTCTGGCTTTGATTGTCTTCTTATAAGTTGACCGTCCTCATTATAAAATTCGTCAATGCGACCGTGTTGTCGAAGCACTTTTTCAGTTTCAATATATAAAGCCATTTCATTTGAATAAGCAGTGATTAAAGACAAGTCAACAAGGTGAAGCATTTTCTTTGCGTGTAATTCCTGGCAAATTATATAATATTCACGCTCTGCTTGAGGTGACAAATCAAAAGGTGGTTCTGGAATATTTGCAAGAATTGAAACGGTCATTTCATTGTCTAATATTCGACAAGGCTGTGCAGTGCCTGACATTTCTTTCATTCTTG
>Ga0209645_1000531_pt1 | contig 19582 bp, 8 predicted proteins | sample ETNvirenome_6_30_FD_184070 | JGI IMG/M metagenome (GOLD analysis project Ga0209645, IMG submission 184070) | Marine viral communities from the Pacific Ocean - ETNP_6_30 (SPAdes) (version 2) | ecosystem: Environmental > Aquatic > Marine > Oceanic | place: Pacific Ocean | collected 2013-06-19
ATAATTAAGGCGGGTTCGCCCGCCTTTTTATAAAAATATTATAATGGCAATAAACGTAAATACTGTATATAAAACAGTCTTATTAATACTTAACCAACAGCAAAGAGGATATATGACACCTGATGAATTTAATAAAGTTGCAGATCAGGCACAGTTAAATATATTTGAAAGTTATTTTGAAGACTTAAATCAACAGTATAGAGTGCCACAAAACGATACTGAATACGCTAATAGAATAGAAAACTTAGAACAAAAGTTACAATATTTTCAAAGAACTGGAACAGCTACAGGTGCAAATCCTTTTACACCAGCGCCAGGTACTACTACCTATAATGGTAACGTAGTTACTGATACTATTTATAGAGTAGGTTCAGTATTTTATAAAAGCGCACAATTAAATCAATACGCGCAACGAAATGAGATAACACAAGTATTACTTTCCCCGTTAACTCAACCAACAACAGATTTTCCTATATTTTTATATGAGAACGATAAGTTTTATATATATCCAACAAGTATAATTGCACCTGCAGATATAACATTTTCTTATGTTAAAAAACCAGAACCACCTATATGGAGTTATGGTGTAGGTAACTTAGGTCAATATGAGTATGCAGCTGGTACATCTATTAATTTTGAATTAGCAGCATCGGAACAGAGTAATATTGTAACTAGAATATTAGCTTATGCTGGAGTTATAATAAATGATCCTACGATAATACAAGTAGCTTCTCAAGAAATAGCAGCAGAACAACAAAACGCAAAACAATAAGACATGCCTAAACCAGATGGCGGATTAATCCGTGAAAATAATTTACAATATTACGCCGGCGCGCAGATAATTTATACTTCAGTAGCAGCGACTACTGTATATAATTTTACTTTTAATACAAAATTAGTTTTAGGTAGTGCAACGAGTTATGCGCCAGCTGATCCTGATTATACTCAAAATAATTTTCAAATATACACTAGTCCAACAGGTATTGATCAATGGACAGAATTTGTTACTGCTTATACTCTTACTTATATTCAAGATGGTTCTAAAGTTACTAGTAGAATAACATTAGGAGCAGGACAAGCAATAGGTACTTATGTAAAAGTACAATTAAAAGAAGGTGCAGTACAAAATAATTACGGTGGTTATGAGTATATAAAATTAAACGATATAGTAAATAATTTTATTGTAGGTTATGTTGGTCAAGATAAATTAATACCAAGAGTTAATAGAACTGATGTAATTTTTCATGCTAAACGTGGTTTACAAGAATTTAGTTATGATACATTAAAAAGTATAAAATCTCAAGAATTAACAATACCAGATAGCCTTTCATTAACAATACCGCAAGATTATGTTAATTATGTTAAATTATCTTGGGCAGATAAAAACGGTGTTAAACATACTATTTATCCTACACAGTTAACTAGTAGTCCATGGGAATCACCTATACAAGCAAAAGATGGTCAAATAATTCAAGATAATTTTAGTGATAATATTGAAGGACAATCAGAAATTAATAGAAGATGGCAGCAGTCTAACCCTAATAATATAACTGGTTTTTATCCTACAGATAGTAATAACGCTTTGCTTTGGATGTATGATTTTTATGGTGAAGCTGCTGGTCCTTATTTTTATTATGGGCAAAGATATGGTGGCGAACCTGTTAACATGCAAATTAACGGTTGGTTTAATATTGACGAAAAAAGAGGTACATTTAATTTTTCTAGTGATTTAAAAAGTAAGTTAATATTATTAGAATACATATCAGATGGTTTAGCTTATGACTTAGATACTAAAGTTCCTAAATTAGCAGAAGAGGCAATGTATCAACATTTGCTATATAGCATAATGTCAACTAGAAGAGATACTGCAGCAATAGCACCACAATATAAAAGACAAAGATATGCAGCATTACGTAATGCAAAAATAAGATTATCTAATATTAAGTTAGATGAAATAGTACAAGTAATGCGTAATAAATCTAAATGGATTAAACACTAAAATATGCCAGAAATAAAAAATACCTTTTTAAAAGGTAGAATGAATCAAGATCTTGACTCTCGTATTTTACCACAAGGTGAATATAGAGAAGCTATCAACTTATTGATTAGTAGATCTGAAGGTAGTACTGTTGGTGAGTTTGAAAATATATTAGGTAATACAAATGTTGGTACTATATCTAGCACTCATCAAGAAAGTGTTATTGGTCATTTTGTAGATGAAACTAATAATAGAGTTTATTTATTTGCTACAACTTTTTCTAATGAAGATGCTAGTGTTAGAGCTACATCATCAGAAAGAATGAGAATAATAGAATTTAATTTAAGTGCACCTGGAAACCCTGTTACTTTAGTTTCAGGTTATTGGTTAAATTTAAATAAAAAATTTCCTATATACGGTGTTAATTTATTAGAAGATTTACTTTTTTGGACTGATAATTTAAATCAACCAAGAAAAATAAATGTAACTACTGCAAGAAATAATCCTACGGCATACACAGAAGAACTACAAATATCTGTAGCAAAATACTATCCATGTTTACCTGTTGTTCCAATACATAAAATAATAGGAACTACATCTGGTTCTAATAACACTACTACTCAAATAGCTTTAACTTCTGGTAACGCGAATATTAAAGTTGGTGATATTGTTACAGATGCAGATCAAACAGATATTAGTAATTCTTTAATAACTAATACTTTACCTCCTGTAAGAGTCGTAGAAGTTGTAAACCCAGGAACTAATACTTTGTTTAGAGTAAATCCAGCTATTACACCTGGCGCAATAGCAGGTGGCAAAAAAGTTGCATTTATAAGAACTACAATGGAAAACAATAGCGATCAATATGTTTCTAATTATTCTATACAAACTGTAGATGATGCAAGTTTTGGAGGTAATACTGTAGTTAGAATCACTGCTAATGCTTCTTTAGGTGGTGTTCCTAGAGTTGGTGATATTGTAACAAATTTAACAGTTCCAGATTCAATACCTAATTTAAATCATGCAAACGCTGCTTATCGTTATCCATTAAGAATAGCTAACGTTGCAATAGACAGTGTTAGTACTACTGATAGTGGTAGATGGACAATAACATTTGATAAAGATATGACAGCTGGAGGTAATTTAGCCGGTATTGTTAATACTAATCAAATAGTAATTGGTAATAATGAAAATTACGATCCTAATTTTTTAGGTGATTCAAAATTATTAGAAGATAAATTTGTAAGATTTAGTTATAGATTTAAGTTTGATGATAACGAATACTCACTAATGGCACCTTTTAGTAATATAATGTTTGTTCCAAAACAACAAGGACAATTTGGATTAGGACAAATTGATACTAAAGTAAATGATATAAATAATTATTATCAAGACGAAACAGACGCATATACAAGTACTATTGTAGAGTGGTTTGAAAACGATATGGATTCTGTAGATGTAAAAATACCTGTTCCTGATACAATAAATAATTTAATAAGTAAATATAAAATTCAAAAAATTGAAGTATTATATAAAGAGTCTGATGCATTAGCTGTAAAAGTTTTAGATACTATTGATTTAACTACTGCTGGTTTAACTTTAGAATCAATACAATACGATGATGATATAAACGGATTCATTACACAACAATATTACAACTATAATTATAAATCAAATAAACCATATAAAACATTACCACAGAATCAAACAACTAGAGTTTACGATAAAGTTCCAATTAGAGCATTAGCCCAAGAAGTTTCTAGTAATAGAGTTATATATGGTAATTTTGTAGAAAAAATGACTCCTCCAGGCGCTATAGATTATAGTGTAGGATTTACAAATTCTGATTTAGAGTCTTCTAATTTTTCAGCAATATATCCTCATCAAACCGTTAAGTCAAACAGAACTTATCAAGTTGGTTTTGTATTAGCAGATTACTATGGTAGACAATCAGATGTTGTATTATCTTCTTTTGATAGTGATAATAGTCAAAGAGGTTCTAGTGTTTATGTTCCATATAGAAGCTCTAGTGAAGCTACAACAGCTCCTGTAATAGATTGGTTAGGACAAAATTTAACTTTAACTATAGACAATGCTATAGCAGAAGATATAAACTTTCAAGCAGGTCAACCTGGTATATATAAAGAAGATGGTCATGTAGCTAGTGTAAAAGCTATAACAGATGGTGATGCTGATTATGAAGCTAATAAAACATATGCTACTTCTACGCAAGGTGGCGCGGCTGGTTCAGGTTGTACAGTTAGAGTAACAAGTGTTAATAGTGGAGCAATAACAGGTTTAGCTATTATTGAAAGTGGTAGCGGTTACACTCAAGATCAAGAATTAATAGTTGTTGGCGGTGGTGGAGCTGGAACATTTACAGTAAACACAGGCATAGCTAATCCACTTGGTTTTTATAGCTATAAAGTTGTAGTTAAACAACAAGAGCAAGAATATTATAATGTTTATTTACCTGGCTTCGTTAATGGATTACCTATACAAAATCAAGTATGGAACGGTTCGCCTACAATAAATGCTGGTTCTTTTTCACCTATTGAAACACAAAGAAATAAGATATTTTTCTCTACATTGTTAAGTGATAATATAAATAAAATACCTAGAAACTTAAACGAAGTTGGTCCAACTGATAGAGAATATAATAGTGATGAAATACTATATATAAGAGTAAACAATCCTGATGCCACTAAAGATGAGCAGGTTAGAAACTTACAATATTATCCAGGTAAACTAGAACAAAACGTTTTAAATATAGGTACAGCTAAAGAAACAGAATTAGCGGCTATACCTTTTGCAGAATTTAGAACATCTTATACTTTTAACGGTATAATAATAGGTGCTACTGGAAACAAAGGGGATTATGGAGGAATAACTCAATACCATCCAGATGGATCTAATGATAAAGCCACAGCTAATATAAACGCTGGTAGAATACCTTATGGAGATGTTGGTGATGTTCAATCATTTTATGGTTCAGAACAAAATCCTTTTATAATAAAAGTTGGTCAAGTTGGTAATCATGGTAACCCTATTGGAGCTATTGTTTGTGGAAAAGGAGAAGGAGCTCCTTCAGGCACCAACTATCCTATACCGCATGATACTAATTGGAACTCAAATGGTACTCCACTTCAAAATAGAAGAAACATGGAGCCAATATTATCTGTAGCAGAAACTAAACCTGTATTTTCTGTATTAGATTTATATTATGAAACAGCTATGACTGGTAAGTTGGAAATATTAAATGGTATGATCAACACTAATTACAATGGAGCTGTTAGAATAAATGCTAGTTCAGGAACTTTTCCTGAAAGTACTTCTAGCGGAACAGATGTTGGTGTAGCGTTTAAATTTGTAGATGGATCAGGTGCTGATATACCTTACGCAAATGTAACAGTTGCTCCTAGTATTTCCAAAGTATATAGACAAAATGATTTAAATCAAAACAATTTACCAGGCTTATTTACAATAGTACAAAAAACTAATAATGAATATCAAATAAGAACTGCTAGTACTTTTTATTATAGTGAAGATTCAAATGCTAATCCTTCAAAAGATGTTTATATTTTTAGTTTTCAAATAACGACAACTGGTTCTACAGGCGTAGACACATTAAGCGATGTGTTTACATTATCTTTAACAAATGTTGCTCCTGTAATGTATGATGCTGCTGATGTAACTGATCCTAATAATGTGATACAAGCAGGTCCAGCTTATCAGATTAGTCCTAACCCAGCTGTTAACGACACAAATATAATACAATTGTATGGTACTAATGGTAGTCCTGTAAATGTACCTGCAAATAGAAGTGAAGAGTTGGTTTGGAGCATTGGAAGTCTTTCACCTGGTACTCCTGGTTCAACTAGTGATTTTAGCATTAGCAGTTCAGGTTTAGTTACAAGTAATATAACTATGATAAACGAAACTGATTATGGTTTAGTTATAAGCTTAGCAGACGCTAATAATGCTCTACCTGGTAGAGAAGTAACAACCAGAACTATAACATGGAAAGCGGGTACAGCTTTTGCTCCTAAAGCAATTGGTAGCGGACAAATTGGAGGTGTAAACTATGATATTGCAGGTACTGGTGCTAGTGGAGAATATATATGGGCTGATGTAGCTGATAATTATCAAGCAGATGCATCAGGAAGTCCTTTTGGAAGTCCAGCTAGTAGTTTATTTAATATTAAAAAATTATATGCTAATAGTGGTCAAGGTAGTGCAGCTTGTGCAACAGGTGCTACTGCTAAGTTATTTCAAGGAACAATAAAATTAACTCCTAAATTATTTAACACTACAACTGCTTCTGGTGATATTACTGTTTTATTTAGCATACAATATAGAGCAAACAGTGGTCAATCATGGTCTTCTATTAATAGTTTATCAGGAGCTGGGTTAGACAGTTGGACCGCTTCTACCACAACTGTTCAATTAACAAAAAGTACTGCCGCTGCTGGTAATGTAAGCAAAAATTATAAATTTGATCAACTAGGAGAGTACAGAGTTTTAACAAATGGATTAGGTGGTGATCAATCTTCTCATGCTAAATTTGAAGTAGAGTTTCAAGATGGCGCGTATGGCATAACAACTGCTGGTCCTTGTAAAGAGTAATTTATTAAAAAAACAAGTAATAATATATTAAATGGCTATAACAATAGATGTTAACTTCTTTAATTCCTTTGTTTTAAAAAGAGTTTATGCGAGTGATGGTGCTGGAGCTACTGATCAAATACCTTATGCTGATAATCAAGGAACAAGATCAGCATCTTGGGAAGCAAATACTGTTGTGTCTAATCCTACATATGATTGGTGTATTGAAGAGTCTAGAATACGAGGTGGCTACAATAATACTAGTACTGATATAGGTGTTAAAGCTTATATTGTAGAAGAAAACGATGCTCAGCAGAGAAGAAGTAACTCTTTAATATATTCAGGTATTTATAACTCTAGAACAGGTATTAATAACACTAATCAATTTAGTGTTGCAGAAGAAATTACTAAAAGCGTAGATCCAGTTGGTGGATCAATACAAAAGCTTTTTGCAGAAGATACAAACTTAACTGTATTTCAAGAAAGAAAATGTAATGTAGCTTTAATAGATAAAGATGCTATATATAGTGCTGAAGGTGGTGGAACATTAACAACTGTTAATCAAGTTATAGGTTCTATTACTCCTATACCTGGAAACTGGGGTATTGGTACTAATCCAGAATCATTTGCAACATATGGTTATACTAAATATTTTGTAGATAAAGACAGAAACGCTGTTCTTAAAATGGAAGGTACTAGTATACAAGAAATATCTCAAGCTGGTATGACTGACTTTTTTAGAGATCAATTATCTGCCATTGGTGAAGGTGGAGCTATACTAGGATCTTATGACGTGTATAATAAGAATTATGTATTGTCTTTACAACCAGCAGGTAGATATGCAAACGGCGCGTTTAAAACATTAACATGGGACGAGTTAAACGCTGGGTGGATTAGTTTTTATACTTATCAACCAGACGATGCGTTTAGTGTAAGAGGTGATTATTATACTACAAAAGCAACAGGTACAACATCTTTCTTATTTAAACATTATTCTAATACAGATAGAAACAGTTTTTATGGAACTAAAACTCCATCATCAATACAGTTTGTATTTAATCCTGAGCCAAACTTTATAAAAACATTTAAAACAATTAATTATGAAGGTAGTAATGGTTGGGAAGTTAGTGATTTTAAATCAGATAGCACAGGGCAAGATGCTTCAGTAACACCACCTGGTAACTGGTTAAGTAACTTTGATCAATCAACTGGTGATGTAAGATTATCTACCGGTGCAGCAAGTGGTGTAAGCTACAATAGAATATATAGTTATGATGAAGGTGCTTATACAGAAGATAATATACAATATAGAGCAGGTTTCTATAGAAAACAAAATAAATATTACGCTGTAGTTCCTAACAATACTCAAAACCCTATGTATGGCGAAGTTCTTTGGGGTAATCAAACAATGGGTGTTAAAGGATATTTTGCTACAGTAACAATGAAAACAGATAATACAACTAATAACGGCGGGCCAAAAGCTTTATTCGCGGTCAGCTCAGAATTTATAACAAAATAACATGGATCCAGTAACATTAGGAATAGCGTCAAGTGTAGTGACAGGTATTTTTGGAGGCGGTGCAGCGCGTAGAGCTAAACGTGCGGCTCAACGCGAAGCAAAAAGACTTTCCAGAAAACTAGCTAATTTAGAAAGAAATAGACAAGCTATAATAGATCCTTATAGAGGTATACAAGATATTTCTGGTATGGCTACAGATAGATCAGCTCAAATGACTAATGCTTACAATAATCTTTCAGTTGCTACACAAGCTGCAGAGATGAAAATAGAACAAGCTGATATTAGTTTAGCTAATACATTAGACACATTAATGCAAACTGGTAGTGGTGCTGGTGGTGCTACTGCTTTAGCTCAAGCTGCTTTACAGAGTAAAAAAGAAGTTGCTGCTAGTATAGAACAACAAGAAGTTGCTAATGAAAAACTTAGAGCTCAAGGAGAAGAAAGTTTAGAGCAAAGAAGAATAGCAGAGCAAGCAAGAATAGAAGGTATACAGATGTCTGAAGCACAGAGAATTCAACAAGCAAGAGCTCAAGGTGAACAATTTATGTTTAACCAAAGAGAGCAAAGAGAGATGCAGCAAATTAATAGAACTGCTGCTCAACTTGATAATGCTCGTGCTGCAGTTGCTCAAGCGCAGAGAGATAGTACTTCTGCTATTACAGGTGCAATTGGTGGTATAGCCAATGCTTTAACCAAAGTACCAGGTCAAAGCAACACTAATAACAATAATAATAATAATAATAATCCTAGCGGTTCTGTTTAAAAATTAAATTATGTCTTACGAAAGTCCTAAATATATAAATAAATCTAATGCTGACTTGTTTCAAAAGATGCAAGACAAGATAGATAGTGCTGTGCTTACTAGTAAAAAAACTATTGCTGCTGAAAATTATAAAAATAATTTAATTAAAAATCAGAATATTGTTGCGGCTGGTAATGCATCTGCTACTTTCATCAAGGATATGAATGCAAAGGATTACGGTGGTAAGTTTAATCAAGGTGTTGTTAGTGGTTTTTATGATTCATATGAAGGTCCAGATGGTGAAATAACTACTTGGGCTGAAAGAGTTAAAAATATTACAATGCAAATGAATCAAAATCCTAAGCCAGAAAACTATGGTGAGCTTCAAACAGAACTTGATTTTATTAATGGTTCACCTGCAGCAATGCAGACAGGATTAGAAAATTTAGCCTCACAGTTTAATACCGAAGGTAGAGATGTAGATCTTACTAGTGCTAGTAATCCATTGCTAGCTGCTCAAGTAATTATGGGTAAACCAGGTTTTGAACCAGGTAAAAGTAATTTTAAAATGGATGTTAAAATGAATAAAACTACTAATCCACCTACATATGATTACGTTTTTACAGGTAGTATGACTGATGCTAGTGGTAATGAAGTTAAGTTTGAGCCATCTCCTTATGTAGTAAATAGTCAAGATTTAGCAGATTACGAAGATCAAGACAAAGAGTTTATACCTGGAATACCTTCTGAGACATTGCAAGTAAGTGAAAACATAACAGAGTCTAATATTTTAGATGGTGTTACATTTGACAAAAAAGGTAATATAACAGATTTTGGTAAGCTTGACATACATAGTCTTAGAATGCCAGGAGCTACTGCAGATGATACAAATTCAAAAGAATATATTGATCCTAATTTAGAACCACCTAATAATAAATTTAGAGTTTGGGATATAGATAAAGCAGAACTAAGAAGACAAATGATACCAACTATTGATCTTAATGTTTTAGAGTTTACTAGTCCAACAGGTGGTGATTTACAAGACGCTAGAGCTTTTTGGAATAATAAATTAGCTACTAGAGCTGCTAGTCAACCATATGATGTAAATTTAATTAGAGAAGCAATGGGTGAGTTTCCAGAAGTTGCAAAAATGTCTGATGATGAAGTTAAAGATCTTTGGGAAGAATCTACATCAGCTTGGCCATCAGATCTAACTAAATTAAATAAATATCAAGAACTAGCTTTTAAAAGATTATACACTGATTTAATGGTTGATGAAACATATAAACTTTTAGAAAGTAATATAGAGCAAAGAAAAACAACTATTAGCGCTGGCGCTATAACTTCTAATACTAGCTTTAATTCAAATAAACAAACAACATAATGGTAAATGTTTCAATGTACAAATCTGATGGTCAGACATTTGAAGTATCTGATGACAGACTTGAAGATTTTTTAGAACAATATCCTAATGCTACAAAAGTTGAGGAAAAAGCTCCTGACTTAAGTAGAAAAGTAGAGATGTACTATGTTAAAGATGGTGACAAATACATACCTTATGAAGTATCAGGTGATAGAGTTGAAGATTTTAAAAAGCAATATCCAGAAGGTAGAACTAGTGAAGGTTGGAAAAAATACGCAGAAGATTTACAAAGAAAAATAGATGCTCAAAATAAACGTATTAGAGAAGCTAAAGAAAAAGAAGAAAAAGAACGATTAATAAACGAGCAAAAAGAAGAACAAAGAAGATCTGATCTTCAACAAGAAAACACAAATAAAATACTTAGTGATTTTGATAGAGAATATGCTAATCAAGCTAGTAGAACATGGACTAAGTCTAAAAACGATGTAATTGAAGAAGGTAAAAATTTTACTTTAGATCAAAAAATTAAATGGCTTAACGATAATACTACTAAAACATATAGAAAAGAATTAGATTTTGATGGACCAGAAGTATTAACTCGTGATGAAAAAATAGCAAGAGCAGAAGAAATAGAAGGAGAAGGATTTATTGGACCATCTGCAATAGTAGAACTTCCAAAAGGACCTGAATTTTCTATATTCGATGTAGCTACTGAGCAACCTGAAAGAGCACATATAAGCACATTAGGAGATGATTATACTACTAAAATGAATAATTATTATTCTGACTTAAAACAGTTAATGAATAATCCTATTTTAAACGATGATGGTGAAATAGATGTTTCAGCTACTCAAGAAGCTCTAGATAATTTAGTAAATGATATACCAAGTCCACTTACAGCTAAAGAAGAAGATATAGATTTTGATTTAGGTTATGATCAATTAAGTCCAGAAGAACAAAGAAGATATAAAGTATTGCTTAATGAAATGGAAGGTAATCCAAATTTTGCTGAAGTTCAATATGACGGACTTGGAAGACCTATACCTCAGCTAGTTCAAGGTGTTGATAGAAAGGAAATGAGCGATAATGAAAAAAGAGCTATAATTTTTAACAAAATAATACAAGAAAGAGCAGAAAAGCTAGATTTATATAATAAAGGCGAATTAGAATTATCAACCGAAGAATTAAATAAAATATCTACTATTGATCCTGATTTTAAAGATTATGTACAAAGATTTGTACCTGACAACGAAACTATAGCAGCTGAAGCAGATCCTAATCTAACTAGTAGTCAAAACATAGTTAATGTTATAAACAGCACTACTCAAAAAGCCGTACAAAACGATCCTAGATTTCAATTTATACAAAGATCTGTAGTACAAAATGTTGATAAACTTGCAGCCGCAAAAGTAGAAGAATTAAGAATTAAATATGGTTTAGACAAAGAAGTTACTCAAGAAGGTTTAGAAGCTGTTGAAAAAGATTTTACTGATTGGTATAATAATTCTATTTCTGAAGCAATGAAAAATAATTCAGAAGTTACTAAATTATTTCAAAATTATGGTATAGCTGTTGGTACTCAATTTGGAGAAATAAATCAATCATATCAAAGATATATAACACCTTCATTAAGAAGAATAGATAATACTATAAAAAAATATCAATTTGATGATAGTTGGAAAGGTGAGTGGAAAGAATGGTCAGCTAAAATTAGAGAAACTGCTATAAAATTACCTGATGAAGCAGGTACATGGGGTAATGAAATTCAAATTGCAGTAAGAGATTTTTTTAGATCATCAGCTGAAGCTAGAGAAAATGCTATAAATAAAGCTATAGAAGATTTAGATAATCCAGATATTAGTTTTGAAGGTGAATCAGGTGATTTAACTGTTAATGAAGCTATAGATTTGTTAGGTGGAGGTCACGAGTTAGCAATGTGGAAAATACAAACAGGTTCTACTGGTAATGAAACGGTAAACGAAGCTCTTTCAACAGAGCAAAAAAAACAGACAGAATTAGAAGAGGATATTGCTATAGATATAGAACAGATGTTAGATGCTTATGAAGCAACTGCTAAATATAGAACATATGATTCTGGTAAAGGAATATTTACTTTAGAAGGTTTTTTAGATAGAGTTGGTGGTTTAGTAGAACAAGCACCTCACATGGTACCAACTCAAATAGGTCAATTACTAGTTGGAGCTAGTACTGTTGCTACAATAGGTTCTGGTGGTACAGCTAGCCCAGTAACTGCAACTACAGCAGCTATTGGTACTGGACTTATAACATTAGGTAGTATGGTTCAAGGCGCGATGGAATATGGTGGAACATACATGGATGGTGTCAGAAGAAAACTTACTGCAGAACTAGGTAGAGAGCCTACAGCAGAGGAATATTTAAAAGCTTTAAAAAGTGGTGGTTATACTGATCAAACTGCTTCATTAGCAGCTGGTGCCGCGACAGTTGGTGTTGAATTTTTATCTGATTATTTAACTACTAAACTTACAGGTGGTATTGGAGGTTATATTGCTGGAAGTAGACCAGGTAGAGCTATACTTGGTAATACATTTACTAGATATTTAGCAAGTGTTGGTGTAAGTGGATTTGGTGGTATGAAGATTAATGCTGCTCAAGAATATTTAACAGAAGGTTTTCAAGAGTATCTAGGTCAAGTAGCGGATAATTATATTGATAAATATATACATGAAGAAGAATTTACAACAGTAGATAATATATTTACTAGCAATATTAGAATGGATGAGATTCAAGAAGCCGCTAAAATGGGTTATAAGCAAGGTGAATTATTTGGTGGTGTTGCATTATTAGGAACAAGTGTTGGTTTAAGTCAAATACAACAAACTTATGAACAACAAGCAGAAAATATTGCTTATAAAATAGATATGAGACCTGGTTCTAAAACTTCTAAAGCTGCTAGAGTTGCCTTTGATAAGTTAAAATCTAAAATAAAAGAAGATGATAGTCTAAGTGAATCTCAAAAAAGAGCTAAAATAGATGAAATATCAAGAATAAGGGAAGCTGCCATGTTAGTACCTAGTAATGTTACAGGTGCTCAAAAAGCTAAACTTATGAATTTAATAATCGAACAGCGTAGATTAAAAAATGAAATAAAAGCTGAAGACAATGCTGATTTAAGCGTTAATAAAATTAAAAGAAAAGGCGAAGTTGATAAACAAATAAGAGATATAATTGAAAATGCTGATGCTAATTCAGATCTTTTTGCCAATAGCGTACTTGGTCCTTTACAAAAAGGATTAGAAAAAGCTAGTGGTGTTAAATTTGTTGTTGATCCAGATCAAGAAGTTTCTCCATTTGCAGAAACTGAACAAGACAGAGACTCTTATCAAAAAATAAATGATTTAATTAATGATCAAGATTTAGATTTAAACAATAGATTAGATCAAAAAAGAATATTAAAATTAGCTGGTGGTACTATTCAATCTGCTTTTGATAGACTTTTTAAACCCGGAGGTTTATTAACTAGAGAACAGTTTAAAACTCGTTTAGAAAACGAATACATACAAGCTTTAACAGAGTATAACGCTGAGCAAGATGTTAATAATCAAGGTATTGGTCAACAAACTAGTAATTTATTTAATTTAAGAGCTAATGCAGTTGCTTCTGAAAATATTAGACAACAAGGTGATACAATTAGTATGTCTGATGAAAAAGCGCCACAAATAGGTGATACTACACAACAACAAGATTTTGACGCTGAAACTCAAGAGGTGCGAGGTAAACGTGATAAAAAATATTTAGGTTCAAATGAAAAGGTAAACGAAGCTGTTGGACCAGAAGCTAAAAATGAAATTAAAAATCAAACTAGTCAAGAAATATTAAACCAAGCAAACAAAGGCTCTACAATTAGTCAAGTAAAAAGCGCTATCAATAACATGTTTGGTGATGCTAAAGCTAGAGGCGGTAGAGGTTTATGGAAAACATTAGGTAACAAAATTGGTACTATGACTAAAGGATATAAAAACTTTGTTGACAATGTTGTTGACGCTGAGTTTATATCACAATTACCAGCTGCATATATTAAACAATCAGGTTTAGGTAAAATATTAGGTATAGAAAAAATAGGTAAATCAGACAAGGTTGTTGAAAAAGATGGTAAAAGAACTTATAGTAGACCAGATACGTTTTTATTACCAGGTGAAATAACAGCTGAAATGGTTCAAAAGGTTAAAGATTACTTTAAAAAAGATAATCCAAGCAGAATACGTTTATTGCAAAAAATGTCTCAAGAGTTTGCAATGGAATCACTGCAAGAATTAAAAGGTGATCAAGACTTTATGCAAAAATTACAGACTGCATTAGGTGATAAACAAACAGCTGAAGAGTTTATGAATGACTTAGAAGCTCAAATGGATCAAAGAACATTAGAAGATTCTACTCTTGATGTAACAACTCCAGTAAAAAATGCAAATGAAGCTAGTAGTGAAGCTTTTAACGATATAGTTACAGAAGAAAATTTAAATGATTTTAAAGATAAAGATGTTTTAGATAAAGCAATAGAATATTTTGATAGTTTAGAAGATGATTACAAAAATACATTAGGTACTAATCCTATACAATTATTCACTGGTGCTATTAAAGCAGCTTTAAAATTAACTAGAGCAGCAATAAAAGCTGGCGCAACATTAAAACAAGCAGCTGCACAATTTGCTAGATCATTTAGACACGCGTTAAAATATCCAGCTAAACTATATAGTAAATTAGGTAGATCAGCTAGATTAGAAATGAAACAGTTAGTTGCTGGTAAAAACGTAAAGTTATTTAATCCTGGTAGAAAAGGAACTCTTAATGCTGAGCAAAGACAGCAAAGAAGAATAGGTACTATTGTTTCTCATTTTCTTTTAGGTCCAGAGTTTACTAATAGTAGTGTTTTAACTGGTAGTGAAAATTCATTATACAATACTATAGACGAAGTTAATAATGATATAGATGGTGAAATAGATGCTGCTTTAGCTGCGGAACTACAAAAACAAGGTGTTCCATTAACACAATTAGATAATGGTAATTTTAAATATGATAAAAGCCAAGCAACTAGTATAGATCAAAACAATACATTACAAGATTCTAGAGCTGAGCAAAACGGTGTTAATGCTTATAAAAACTGGAGTCCAGCAAAAATATTACAAAAAATAAAAGATCCAGCTTGGAGAGAGCAACAAAGAAACAAATTAAAACTATTAAAAAAAATAGCTAAAGTAATTGAAGCAGATATAAAAGCTAATCCGCAGAACATAGCTTACTGGGCTTCTTGGTTAAATAGTCAAAGCACACAGAGTAGCCACCCTGTCAGAGTTTTAGCTCCTATTACATTTTTTAATACATCAAAAGGACCTGCATCTTTATTTAGAGCAGAACACTCTTTACCTTCTAATCAAGTTTCAACTATGATAATGGACATGGCTATTAGAGGTGAAGTAGATAATGAATTTAAAATTATAGAGCAAGATTATTTTCAAGGCAAATTATTAGTTGCAGATGATAATAAATTAAAAACAAATCAAGAAGGTAGACTATTACAGAGAGATATGCCTAATATATATTTCACTGGACCAGCACTTACATTAAATCCTAAAACATGGTTAAGATATTTAGACGCTGTAATTAATGACAATAAAGGCGGTATAAATATGAATGAACTAGTTACATATAATAATGATGGAACAATAACTAGTTTAGCAGAAAAATTTGGTTTACCTTTAAATAAAAACGAATATACTTACGGTAATAATAGAACTAATTTTGGATTAATTAAATTTCAAAATGAACTACTATATAAAGTTGCTGCAGGTGATATGAGTTTAAGACAAGCAAAAGCTTTATTAAAAGTTGGTGTAGATTCTGGTGTTAAAGTAGCTGAGCAACAAATGGTTGATCAAAACACTAAAACATTTGGCGCTATATTTAGAGATTTAGTAACTCCGTTTTCACAAAAGAAAACAATGTTAAATTCTTTTGCGGCTAGAATAAAAGCTTTAAAGTTTAATAAAAAGCGAAGAGGTTTAAGTGCTTTTGATATGGACGATACTTTAGCTTTAACTAAAGAAAAAGTTAAATACACTTTACCAAATGGTAAAAAAGGAACGTTAACTGCAGGTGAATTTGCTGTACAATATGAAGGTTTATTAGCTGAAGGCGCAGAGTTTGATTACAGTGCTTTTGATAATGTAAGTTTACAAACAGAAAAAGGTCCATTAGCAGGTAAAGCATTAGCACGTCAAGCTAAATACGGTGCAAAAGATATATTTGTAGTAACAGCTAGACCAAACGCTTCTCAACAAGCTATTAAAACATTTTTAGATAGTATAGGTTTAAACATACCTCTTGAAAATATTATTACTTTAGAAGATGGATCACCACAAGCTAAAGCTGATTGGTTATTAAGTAAAGCAGAAGAAGGTTATAATGATTTTTATTTTGCTGATGACTCTGCTTTAAACGTACAAACAGTTCAAGATATATTAAGTCAAATAGATGTTAAATCAAGAGTTCAACAAGCTATAACTGATAAAGCTACTAGAATAGATCAGGAAATGAATGAGTTAATTGAAGATGCTTCTGGTATTTTAGCTGATCAAGAAGTTACAGATGTTGAAGCAGCTCTTGAAGGTAGAAGAAAAGACAAAGGATTTTTTAAAAGATTATTAAGACAGTTTACTATAACAGCATCGGCTGATGATTTTTTAGGATTAGGTTATAAGCTTTTTGGTTTTGGTGAAAAAGGTACTAGACAACAAAAATGGTTTATAGAAACTTTTATAAAACCTTATAATAAAGCAGAGCAAACATTAATATCTGCTAAAATGAATGTTGCTAAAGATTTTGCAGCGTTAAAAGCTAAATTTCCAACTCTTAAAAGTTCTAGATTTAGTCTTAAAAGTCCGTTATTACAAGATGTAGGTTATAAATCATTTAATAAATCACAAGCTGTAAGAGTATATTTATGGAATAAACAAGGTATGGAAATACCAGGCATGTCTAGAACAGATATTGATGGTTTGGTTGCCGCTGTAGAGTCAGATCCAGAGTTAAATGTGTTTGCTGATGAGTTACAGTTAATACAAAAAGGCGAACAATATCCAGGTCCAACTGCTGCTTGGTTAGCTGGAGATATAAAGTCTGATATAATAAGTGGTTTAGATAAAACATTTAGAGCAGATTTATTAACTGAATGGAAAGAAAATGTAAATATTGCTTTCTCTGAGAAAAACATGAATAAGTTAGAAGCTGCTTTTGGTTCTAAATATGTAGAAGCACTTCGTGATTCATTAAAACGTATGGAGTCTGGAACAAATAGACCTACGTACACAGGAAGTGGATCACGTCAAGTTAATGAAATGATGGACTGGTTAAATGGCTCAGTTGCTGTAGCCATGTTCTTAAATGTAAGATCTGGTACATTACAAATGTTATCTAATGTAAACTTTATAAATTGGGGTGATAATAATATATATGCAGCTGCTAAAGCGTTTTTAAGTAAAGATTACGTGCCAACAGTTTTAAAGCTAATGAACTCTGATTATTTAGTAAACAGACGTGATGGATTAAAAATAAATGTAAACGAAGCGGAACTTGCTGCTGCTAATCAAAAAGATGGTTTTAAAGGTATGTTAAATTTTCTTTTAGATAAAGGTTTTATATTGACAAGAATATTTGACAGCTTAGCTATTGCTACTGGTGGTGCTACTTTTTATATAAATAGAACTAAGTCTTTATTAAAACAAACTAATCCTGAAACAAACAAGTTATATACTCAACAAGAAGCTGAAGCAAAAGCTTTTGATGATTTCTATGCTATAGCAGAAGAGACACAACAATCTAGTAATCCTAGTAAAATATCTTCTCAGCAAGCTAGTATGTTTGGTCGTGTTATATTATCTTTCCAAAATGTTACCATGCAGTATAATAGGAAAGCTAAAAAAATGCTACTTGATCTAGTCAATAGAAGAAAACGACCTGGTATGACACAGCGTGAAAGTGATTTAAGTAACTTATCTGGTGTTATATATTATGTAGGTATGCAGAATCTGATATTTAATTCATTACAACAAGCTTTATTTGCTTTAGCGTTTGATGATGAAGAAGAAAAAGAGAGAAACAAAACAGCTGATACTATAAACGGTATGGTTGATTCTCTATTATTTGGTCTTGGTTTTGGTGGAGCAATAATATCTACTGTTAAAAATGTAGCTAGAGAACTATTAGCTCAAAGTGAAAGAAAATCACCTGAATATCAAGAAGCTGTATTTGCTTTATTTGATATATCACCAGTTATAGATACAAAAATACGTAACATAAGAAACGGTCTTAAAACTTTTAGTTGGGATATGAAAGAAATAAAGAACAGAGGTTGGAGTTTAGATAACCCAGCTTACATAGCAGTATCTTCAATTGTATCTGGATTTACAAACATACCTATTGATAGATTATTTAGAAAAATAAATAATATTAGACAAGCTACAGATGAAAATGTTAGAACGTTTGAAAGAATAGCTTTATTATTAGGTTGGTCTGGTTGGAACTTTGGTTTACCTTATTGGGGTAGAGAAAGTACAATAGAGCAAGAAGCTGCAAATGAAGAAAAATTAAAAGAAGATTTTAAAGCTGGTGTTAAAAAAGCGAAAGCTGATGGCTTTACTAAAAGAGTACCATTTACAGGTAAAAACTCTTGGAGTGAAGGTATACCAAAAGGACTGAAAGAAGGTGTAGATTATGTAGCTATAAAGAGATATGACGGAATTATACAATACTATAAAAAACCATAATTATGAAAGATAGAATTATAAAACTAATAGATAAAATTCAACAAGCTTGGAATAGCTTATTATATAAATTAATGTTTAAAAAATATAAATAAAATGAAACAAATTATTTTAATGTTGTTATTATCTTTTTCTGTAACGGTCAATGCTCAGCAAAAGATGAAAAAATGTGTAACAACTACAATAGAAAAAGTAGGTGACTACAAAGTAAAAGTAATTAAGAAAAATAAATGTGGTGATCAAACAGTTGTAAAAATTCAAACTTATTTGAAAAAAGACTGGCTGGCATTACAGAAAAAAAGAAAACAAAGAATTAAAAAAAGAAAAAATGACTAATGAAAAAAATAATCCTTGTCCTCTTTGCGGCGGTTATTGCGGTATCTGCTAACGCTCAAGAAAAGAAAAAATTATTTAAAAGTATATACGAAGACATATTTAAGTATAGTACTATTTATATAGCTGGTGATATACAAAACCCAAAAGAAGAACCAAAAGATTATTTTGTAAGAACTAATCCTAGTGGAAATATATATGAGCCACCAATTGTAGTTGATGGTACAGACTACTATGATTTTGATTA
>Ga0209645_1000532_pt1 | contig 19567 bp, 13 predicted proteins | sample ETNvirenome_6_30_FD_184070 | JGI IMG/M metagenome (GOLD analysis project Ga0209645, IMG submission 184070) | Marine viral communities from the Pacific Ocean - ETNP_6_30 (SPAdes) (version 2) | ecosystem: Environmental > Aquatic > Marine > Oceanic | place: Pacific Ocean | collected 2013-06-19
GTGTAGAATCTGATAGAATAAGAGATGATTTTAATCAAGTTAGAATAGGTAAAGGAGTTAAAGCATCTACAGTACCACCTATACCTTATAAAGAAGAAAGAAGAACTAATGGTTTAATATACTCAGGTATATGGAACTCTAATAATAGTATCAATAGATTAAACCAGTTTATTGCTGCTGAAAAAATAACTAAAGATGTTTCACCTACTTATGGTAGTATACAAAAATTAAAAGCTAGAGATACTGACTTAGTTACTTTTTGCGAAGACAAAATATTAAAGATTACAGCATATAAAGATGCTTTGTACAGTGCTGACGGTAAACCACAGTTAATAGCATCTAATAGTGTATTAGGTGATGTAAGTTCTTTTGCTGGCGAGTTTGGTATATCTAAAAATCCAGAGTCTTATGCTGAAGATGGTTACAGGATGTATTGTACAGATAAACAAAGGGGTGAAGTATTAAGAATATCAATGGACGGTATTACACCTATATCTAACATTGGTATGGATGATTACTTTGGTGATAAATTAAAGCTTTATGGAAAGTTAATAGGTACTTTTGACGATAGAAAAGACGAGTACAATATATCACTAGTAAGTACAAGTAGACCAAACGCTACTGTTTCGTTTAGTGAAAAAGCAAAAGGTTGGACCAGCTTTAAATCTTTTATACCAGAATCTGGTGTAAGTATAAATAATAATTATTACACGTTTAAAGGCGGTATGCCTTATATACACCACACAAACCAAACACGAAATAATTTTTATAACGTGCAATATAATTCTTATTTAGATTTAGTTTTTAACGAGATGCCTAGCGTTGTTAAAAACTTTACCTATATGAACTATGAAGGTACTCAGTCAAAGATAATTCAAAACACAACAGACCAAGAATATTATAACAATATAGCAAAAGACGGTTGGTATGTAGAAAGAGGGTTTACTGATTTACAAGAAGCTGGTGCTATGTATTTTAAAGACAAAGAAGGAAAATGGTTTTCTTATATGAAAGGAACTACTGTTAATCAAGTAAATGAATTAAACAGTAGTGAAATAACTTTTCAAGGTATAGGGTCATACACTGACACAAGTACTAACCCAGACGTAGATCCAGCTAACCTTGTTTATGGTTGTACTGATCCATCAGCTGTAAACTATAATATTTACGCAAACGTAGATGATGGTTCATGTATTATGCCAGTATACGGATGTACAGACATTAATGCAACTAACTACGACCCTAACGCAAACGTTGATGACGGTAGCTGTATATTACCAGGAAACACTTTTACAATAACAATTAGTGATTTAGCAGATCAAGATGATGTTGAAATTTTAGGGTGTATGAATCCAAATGCTTCAAATTATAATCCATTAGCAACAGTAGATGATGGTAGTTGTTTAATATCTTCTGCTGTACCTCCAAATGGGTTTTTAACTACAAATCCAGCAGGAGGTCCTTATATAGCGCTTACTGGTGCTGGAACTTCTTTCGTTGGACAAGACGCTTCAGCTGTTGCTACTGTTCCTTATACTTCTAGTGATATTGTGTTTACTATTAAAACTGTTAATTTAACTAGTGCTATTATACAGAGCATTATGAGTTTATCGGCTGGAGACCAGTTAGGTTTTGGTGATCCTGGTACTGGCGTACAAATTGGAACAAGAACTATTGTTTCTGTACAGCAAGCCAATTGGAGCGGTACAGTTTATCAAGGACTTGGGTCTATACATATTAAATGCAGTGGATCTATTCCGATATATAATAATATTCACGATTCAGCTGGGTCTGCAAACTACCAACAAGTAGATTTATTCTGGACAATTTAAACTAATAAAAAATGGCAAACAAATACACAGTAGATTCATTTACAACACAACCAATAGATCAAACATTAGGAATACTAGATCACCCTTCTGTTTTTCCTCCGGCAAATAATTATTTTTTAACATTGACACCTAACGCAGGTGAAGATATAGCTGCCATAAATTTTAGACCCGGAACTGCTGGTTTGCCAATGACATTAAGTTTACAAGATGTTGGTGACAGCCTTACGCAATGGCCATCTTTACTAGAGTGGACTGTTAACCCTGTTGTGGCACCAGTTCCAATATATAAAATAGTTTTTCAAGATTCTGAAAATCTAGTTAACAATATTAACTTTACAGGAGGTGGTACTAATCAAGTTTATGTTTGGATTTATTTTGGTTTGCCAACTATTAATGCTCCTGGATATGGTAGTAGTTTACCTGGACAATTTCCTGTTACAAGTATAGTAGATATAAATCATAGTTTAGACATAGACTATAGTCTTGATCCTGTACTTCAAAGTGACACGTTGCCAGCTGGTTCTTTTGGTTCTAATACTTCTAGCGGTAATATAACTAACACAAATATATAACATGGCTGAAACTAAAACAATATCAAGAGAAGGACAAACTAGAAACGTTGAAATAATAGGTAGGCCTGGTTCTGTTTTTGAATTTTTTGTAAAACAGGGTTCTAATTATTATAACTTTAATACTACAACTTTTACTTCTACAGTTAGCGAGCTTAAAAATCAAACAATACCTAATAGTGGAAAATACAACGTGGATGTTGTTATACCTGAAGTTACGTCTAACACTCAGTACGATTTTTTTATTAGACCTGGAGTTAACACTAAACTAAGTGTAGAAATGACTAATGATTTAAAAATAGGCACGTTGTATCAAAAAGGAAAACCTAAAGTTACAGTTACAACAACTGATGATACAACACTTAATATAGCTAGTTCCTTAACAGGTGGCACAGCTGTTAATCCTAAAGAAGTTATTTCGCAAAGAGGTGCTATAACAGAAGCTAGTGGTAATTTAGTTTACGTGCATAGCTTACCAACGTGGAATCAACAAACTGGTGGGGCTTGGACAAATGCTAGAGCAGTTACACAAACTATAGCACATGGAAGAGGAGATACGTGGATTTTAAGAGACGGCACTAATATAACTACAGGACTTTCTGTTACTGGAAAAAATATAGTAGACGAAATAACAGTGTCTGCTGTTAGTGGTAATAAAATAACTTTGTCTGCTAAGCAAAAACTAAGGAGAGGTCAAAAGTTGAAGTTCACGCCTAGTCAATGGGAGTTTTCTGATGTTCGTTCTAAAGCTGCAACATCAGGAGTTACATCTGTTGATTTTTCACAACAAGTTGTTGTTAAAGAAGTAGGTACAGCCGATTTAACAGTAGAGCTAGATATTGATGATTATATTGATATAAAACCAAACGCGTTTCCAGTAAACGTTAATTGTCCAGTTGGTACTACTATTGAAATAGATTGTGCTTTAGAATGTACTAACTTTTTAGGAAGGCTAGGTGATTTAGACGCTAATACTAAAACTTTTAAAGTTCACTCAGTTCCAACACACACTACTTCTAGTGCCGCTATAAGACTCGCACAAATAGGTGTAGTAGGAACATTATCAAAAGCAGCAGACGAAGCTTTTGGTAGTGCCGGTGTTAGTACAATAGAGTATACTCCTAACGCACAAATGGAACCAGGAGACACAGACGTTTTTTATTACAAAACAGTAGATGCCCAGTCATCACCGCAAACAAGTTCATTAACACAAGGTAAAGTAACCGTAACAATAGTATAATATGCCATTAACCACATTAACATTTCCTAAAGATATAAACGTTTCAGTACAAGTAGGTGATATAATTTATTATGCGCCAGCTGACACCGTTAACATGCATGACGAGTTAGCGGGTAGTATAACAGAATTTGGTACTGTAAACTCAATAAACGGTAACAATATAGAAGTTTTGCATTTTCCAATAGTACAACCTCCTGAAGTAACTGACTTTATTATGTTTGCTAAAAATAGATCTGTTAATATGTCTAGTCTTCTAGGTTATTTTGCAGAGTTTAGAATTAGTAATAACTCAACAAGTAAGTCAGAAATGTATAGTTTGTCCGTGGGAGTCACGGAGAGTAGTAAATAATTTTAAAAAAGTGTAACTATATAGGTGAAATATAATTTAATCTATGGAGTTAAAAACAAAGGAGCATATAGAAGAACTACAAAAGTTTTTAATATCTATTGCTGATAACGAAAATATAATAGCAGACGGCGGTAATATAGTTTATCGTGAAAAGTTTAAATACAAACATACCTTTGCAGATGGTATTTATGTTAGAGAAATGACCATTGAAAAAGACGAAGTAATAATTGGAGCCATACATAAACACTTACATGTGTGGTTTTTATTGTCTGGAAACATAACTGTTTTAACAGAAGGTAAATTAAAAGAATATCAAGCACCATGTACTGTCTTATCTGAACCAGGAGTTAAAAGAGTTATATATGGAAATGAAGAATCTGTGTTTGTTAACGTACATAAAAATCCAACTAATACACAAGATATTAAAGAACTAGAAAAACAAATAGTAGCTTTAAATTACAACGAATATGAAGAATACATTAAAAAATAATACATTATGAGTTTTGCAGTAGTAGCGATAGCAGGAGCAACATTAGGTGCTGCTAAAATGATAAAAGGTGGTATAGATAAGTCTAAGGCTAGAAAAAGACAGAACGCTGCTAAAGAGCAGTTAGAAGCACAGATGGATGAGTACATGAATCAAGAAGTTAAAAATCCTTATGAAGGTATGGAAAACATGTCTGAAGATCTTACTGTTGATACAAAAGCAGCTGAGTTTGCAGCACAAAAATCTGAGCAAGCTAGAGCAGATACAATGGGTAGTTTAGCGGCTTCTGCAGGTTCTAGTGGTATAGCAGCTTTAGCACAGTCTATGGCTAATCAGGCTACGCAAGAAGCTCAAGCAGCGTCACAGTCTATAGCTAGTCAAGAACAAGCTAATCAAGCGGCAGAAAGAGCTGAGGCTGGTAATATACAAGAAAAAATGAGACAAGGTGAAATAATGGTTCAAAATATCAAAGACCAGAAAATGGGTACTAGAATGGGTATGACACAAGCTGAAATGCAAGCTGAAGGACAAAATGTGGCTGACGCAGATGCTTTAATGGCTAGCGGTATGAGTGACATAGGTGCCGCTGTTGGTGGAATGGACTTTGGAAAAGATAAATAAAATATAAAAAATGGCAGAAGATAAATACACTCCAAGACTTACGGGTATAAGCGGTGATATGCAACAACGTTTAATTAGTGGTGCGTATAGTATAGCTAGGGCTAATGCACCTAGATACGATACTTTAGCTTTGATAGGCCAAGGTGTTAAATCTTTTTCTAATGAAATGGAAACACGTAGGGCTAATGCTAAAGCAGAGAAAGATTTAATTATTGGTAAAATAGACGGTATAGTAGACGGTATATACGAAAAAGGTGGTAGTATGCCACAAAATTATTATGATCAAGCTTATGACTATGCTAATCAATTAAGAGAAGAGTATATACTAGCTGAAGAATCAGGAGATAAAAAAAGAGCTGCTCAAATAAGAGGACAGCTAAATACATTTTCTACTTCTATACAAACTACTAAAAAATCTTTAGAACAATATGGTGAAACTTGGAGAGAAGATGCTTTGATACCTAAAGAAAACATGACGCCAGGTCAATTAAATGTATTAAATTCTTTTACAGAAGGAAATGCTGTTTTAATTGATGGTGTTTTTCAATGGAAAAATAATAATTACGATCCAAATAATCCTAACTCAAAAGAATATTTTACAGAAAAAGATCTTGACAAGGCGCTTCCACTTAGAGATGATGTAACAAAAGAAGCGTATTTAAAAGATAACAACGCAGTGTTAGAAAGTAGAGAAAAATGGTTAAATGGCGAGGGTGGCGATTTTGATTACAGATCAAATTACAATAAGAACATGAAACTTATAGACAACTCTATTAAAACAAACGGTATACAATCTTTATTATATGACGATATAACAGGTCAAGGATCTTTTGCTAGCACTTTTGAAAGTGATACTCCACATCCTGATTATACAAATTTCTTTGAAAACATGATGACTGAAGATGGTTTGAAAAATGTTAAAGCAATAGGTCTTTATGACAACTCAGGAGATGGTATTATTGGTTACGAAGATTTTATTGATATGAGTGTTATACCTGGTTATTCTGAGATGGATACAGATGGTACACCTGGTATATCTAATGCTGAGTTAATGGCAGCGATTGAAAAAGATCCTAGCCTAGAAGATAAATTAAAAGACTTAGTTGCACCAAAAATAAAAGACGCTTTATTAAACATAGACAACCCTAGCTACGACGAAAACACAACAAAAAAATTGTTAAATGATTTTTTAACTAACAGACAGCGTCAAATGTTTTATGGTGGTGATTCTGAAACTTATAAAACTTTAGTTCCAAATCCTGGTGGTAGAAGCGCTGATAGTGAAAATTATTACAGAAAAGGTAAGCTTTATATCAACGGAGAAGAAATAACATCTTTACAACAGTATACAGAAATGGGTGGTAGTTATACACACTTAAAAGACCAAGGTTATATTTGGGATGATAATGATGGTAAGTGGAAACAAACTAAATCATTTACTAAACCGAGTAAAGTAAAATATTAAAATTAAATAAATGAGTACAGAGTTTTTATATAACGGACTGGTTGAAGACAATCTTACCGATAGATCTTTTGAAGATTTTAAAAATCATTATTCTAATGAAGGTAATCAAAAATATCTTTACAATGGACTTATTGGAGATGGTAGTTTTAAAGGTAGTTTTCAAGACTTTAAAAATAAATATTTTCCTGGCACGGTAAGTACTCAGCCACAAACAACAACTTCATCACGTAGAAAGCCAACTAAAACAGAACAGCCAGAACAACAAGAACCTACTTTTGTAAACGAAGAGTTTTGGAAAACACAAAAGTATGCTAGAGAAGACTATACATATAAAGATGGTAAATGGTACTATAAAAACCCAAAGACTGGTAAAGAAGTATCAATATCAGAAACAACTTCAAATGACACGTCGCAACGTTTACAAGAACTTCAAAAAGAGCGTGAAGCAGAATTTAATTATAAAAAATCTAAATTAGAAGTAGAGCAAGATATATTAATTCAAAAAGAAGAAAAAACAGACAAAGATATAAAAAAGCAATTAGAACTTGAAAAACAATTAAGTTTATTAAATCAAGAATTAATTGTAGATGAAAATCAAAAAAATTTACACAAGAAAAAATTAGGTAACTTAAAAATGCCTGAGGTAACAAAAGATATTACCGAAAGAGATGATGAAAGAGCAATCAAAGAGTTAAATGAAAAATACGCTGAGTATGGTTTTGTTTTTGAAGTTGATGAAGATTTTAAAGATAGAGTACTTGTAACATCTACTTACAACGAAGAAGGTAAACAAGAACAAACACAAGAGTACTTTACGTTTGATCAAGGTTTTATTTTTGATAGTGACAAGTTAAACTCTGAAGAAGCAAAACGTATGGACAAGTGGATGCGTAAACGTGCTTTTAAAACTACAGATGTTGATACGTATCAAAATATTTTTACTCAAACTGAAACTCAAGAACAAATAGATAATAAAACTCAAGAAAACTTAAGTTATTACGGTAAAATTAAAGATGCTTTTTCTAATTATGAAACAAAAGAAGGTGGTATGTATAGTGAATACATACAAGATGAAATTGATAAGCTTTCACAATTGTCTGACGATGAACTTCAAAAATGGATAAGTAAAAATCTTGAAGGAAAAAATTCTAGACTTAACACGTTGTATGCAATGGAAATGCATAACTTTGGAGATGAAGAAGAGATGTTAAAAACAGTGCATGGTATAATTAAAGATAACGGGTTAATGGGTGGTAATTTTTCATTAAGAACGTACGATTATGAAAAACCATTAGTAGTAAAAGAAACAGATCAAGCTGTAAAAAACGGTATAATTCAAACAGCTATTCAAAGATGGGAGAAAGAAACCGGCTTAAAATTTGATGATAAAAATTCAGAGCATGGAGATGCTATAAAAAATCTTACGAAAGAAATAGAATCTGAGTGGGAACAAATGAAAGGTTCTGATGACGAGGCAGCTATGCTTGAAAGTGATCTTTACCAAAACATTATAAATGGTGCTACTAGAGTTACCAAAAATGACAATATACGTAAACGTGTTAGAGACTATGCTGAAAATCAAGATGGAAACGTAGTTTTTAAAGGTACTTCACAAAAAATATCTGGTGAAGCAGCTGAAAAAGAGTTTAATGCTCTTCAAGAAAAGTCTAAAAAATTATTACAGGAGCAATCTGCTTTTGAAGAATCTATAACTAATTCTGATAAAAAATTAAAAGAAACATTAAAGTGGTTTGAAGATAACGATATAGCAGCTCAAATAAAAGAAATACGCGGTAAAAAATATACCACACAACGAGAGGCTGACGCGGCTAAGAATAAAATAGATGAGTTAGCAAATGCTTATAATTTAAAAATCAAAGAGTATAACGACGCAAAGTTTGAGATGGAACAGTCTGTTATAGCTGCTAAAACATTACATAGAGAGTTTGTTGATGTTATAGAAGACAGAGAAGACTTTGAAGAAATATCTAAATACCTTAACCAAAATTACCAATGGGGTACTTTAACGATAAAAGCGCTTGGTGATGCTGGCGCTGATTTGCTTCAATCCTTAGGAACAGCTGCAGAAGTTGTTGTTAACTTACCTGGCCTTACTAGTAGAGAGTTCGCTAGAACCTTACTAGATTACGGCGCGGCAAATCCTGAATCTGCTGTAGGTGGTTTTATAAACTCGCCAATCATTACAAATGGTTTGCAAGGTGTTGAAATAGTAGGTGATAGATTTACAAACAGTAGATTTGACGATGATCCTACTACTAGATCTTTACCACAAAAACTCCACGATGCTATTGATAAGTTTCAAGAGTCTAATATAATGAACGTTGCTGACCCACTTGCTTTTGGCGATATAAGCGGGTGGGGAGATTTTGGTAAATGGACTTCTCACATGCTAGGTAGTCAAGCTCCGCAACTTGCTATGATTATAGCTAGTGGTGGTTCTTCTGCATTAACTCAATCTGCTTTGTTGACTGCTAGCGCTGCAGGTGGAAAGTTCTCTGATATGGAAGAGAAAAGAGACGAGTATCTACTAAGTGGAGGTTTATATGGAAAAGATTATAGCTTTGGTAACATGATACTTAGTAGTACTGCAGTTGGTTTAGCTGAAGCCTTATCTGAAAGAGTAACAATAGGACAGCTTAAAAATGTTTCAAAAGGATTAAGAAAGGCTAACTTAGAGCTACTTGAGCAATCAGCCAAGGGTGTTAAAAGAGGTTTTAATAAAGAGTTTGTTAGAGGTTATACTAGTCACGTAATGAACACTGTATTTAACCCTAAATTAATGCTCGCTGCTGGATATGATAGATTTGAAGAAGGTGTATCTGAATCTTTAGCTACTATGTCTGAAAATTTAATAGACATATATAATGGTGAGGATGTTAGTATATTTGATAACGTTGATCAAGCCTTTGTAAGTGGTGCTATAATGTCTCAAGCTATTAGTTCTCCAATAGTTTTTAATCACATGGCAGCCCCTTTTAGATCGGTTAACACTCAAAATATATTAGATAGAAATATAGCTCGTATGGAAAAGTTATTACGAGATATACATTTATACACTAATGATCCGGCTAAAGAAAAAGAACTTATTGAAGAGTACAAAGACTTGAAAGAAGAGTCTATGAGAGTCATGGAGTTAGACGTTAAGAGAGTTGATGTTATGAGTGAGTTTGAAAAAGGAAAACTTATAGAAGTACATAAAAACTCAAGAAGGTTAATAAGAGAGGCTAGTGTTTTACAAAAGAAACTTAACGATGGTGAAATAACACAAGAGCAATATAATCAACAGTATAACGATTTAAACAACGATTATAAACGTATTAATAATAAAAAACAAGAAATATTAGATAAGTACGATGTAAACTTTATAAATACTACTTACGATAAAACTATGAGTAGCATGCAACAAAGAGCTCAAGAAATAAGCAATGCTTCTGGTGGTAGTATAAATATAAATATCCAAGAAGGTAACGATGGAGATCTTGTTCAGTGGCAAATAGAAAACGGAGGTTATACAGTTGTTGAAAGTGATGCTGACGGAAACCCGACTAGAATTATAATGAAAGAAAATACTAGAAAGGGTAAAATTAAAGAGTTTAAAAACCAGTTAAACGATCCTAACTTAACAAACAAAGAAAGATCTATAATTGAAAGTAACTTAAAAGTTTTAGAAAGTGGTGTTGATGTAGGTATGGATATAAACCAGTACAACCAAATAATGAGTAACTCAAGTAATTTTGGTGCGTTTATTCCTAAGTATGATAATGATGGAAATTACATAGGTCAAGAAATATTTATAAATAAAAACGCTGCTCACGATGGTGGAGAGTTTTCTATAGCGGCGCATGAGTTTATGCATGGTATGTTGTACTCTACGTTGAAAGGAGATATGAGAACTCAAAACGCTTTAACTAACACTATTTTAAATACATTAAAACAAAAGGGTGTTAAGATACCAGAAAAGGTTATGGAAAAAATAAATTCATACGCACAAGACGGTACGAGAGGAGAAGAGATAATGGCAGTTTTGTCACAAGCTATTAGTGATGGTGACATAAAGCTACCTAAGACTGCTTTAGGAGGGATTAAAAACTTTTTCCGTAGATATGGTTATAATCACCAAGGAGCCGCTATAGAGTTTGATACAGATCAAGATGTAATAAACTTCTTAAAAGATTATAACTATTCTATGAATAACAATAAGCAGAACAAAGCTTTAACAAACATGTTTATTCATGGTGCTTCTGGTAAGCTTATAGAAAAACAACAACGTTATAGAGACCTAAGAAAAAAGTATAGAGAAAGCGCTACTGAAAGAAACAATCAAGCTATGTTCTCTAAAAACGTAGATCAAGTAATAAAAAATCAACCTGACTTAATGTCAGAGATAGACTCGCTTGTTAAGAATCCAGACGGTACACCAAAGTACAAAACTCAAAATGAATTTATAAATTCTATAGACGGTGGTGAAGCTTATAATTTAATAACAAACACTAAAAAGCTAGATGGTTTAATTCAGGCTGGTATTATGGCACAGGGTATAAACACACCTCAAGCTATAGGTGAGTTTACTAGAAACGTAAAAGATAAACTAGGTGAGAGATTATTAAAGAACTTTGACCCAGCTAAAAACGATAGTTTGTTTGGTTGGTTAACTGGTGTTTCAGGTGGTGCTGGGCAATCAATTATTTACAGAGCAAAAGGTGATGTAATGGTTGATTATAAAAAACAATTACAAACTACTTCTGCTGACGTAGGTGTAAGAACTGATACCGGTGAAACAATAGGTACTCAGTTTGAAGCAGATGTAGATACTGATGTACAAGCTTTTGAAAATGAAATTATAATACCAGGTTCTAATGTTAGAGTTGATAAAAATCAAACTGATGTAGTATTTTTAGAAAGTGTAAATGCAAAAGTTACTAAAACAAAAATAGACAATATAGTACAAGACTCTGGTATAAACTTAAAAGGACTTACATACAACGGTACAAAGAAAATGCTAGTACAGCACGACGGTGGTAAACCAAAGTCAAAGCGTAAACCTACTGGTCCTTTATATGGCGCTCTTCAATCAACTAGTAATTTGTTTGGTGTTGACCCATTACGTATAATAAAAGAACAAGATTTAACAGCCACACAAAGAGAACTTGCTAGAGATTTTATAAAAGAAAATACACAACAGTTAATAGATATGTTACCTGAAGGAGAAAACAGAAGTGGTGATGCGACAGGTGTTGCTAATACTGTTTTAAAAGAATTTTATGTTGAAGGCGAAAGAATATCGATGGCTGAAAGTGGTAGTGCTAAGGGCAAAAAGAGACAAACAAAAAGAGACAACATAACAACACAAGAGTTTGTAGAGTTTTTTAATAAGCCAGGTACAAAATCAGATGGAGCAATAAGAGCCTTAATAGTACAATCAGCAACAATAGCTTCTAACCAAGCAATAAGACAAAATGCTATAGAAAAATCTACTGATCCATTTAGCGACATAGCACTAGTTGGAGATGGTAAGTCTGCTGTTATGTTTAGTAAAAGAAATAATATACCTAATTTAAAAAACGCTGATAAAATACCTAACTATAAAAGATTAGGCGCTTTTGATGCAAGGCTAAACGAACAAAAAAGAAATATCTTTTGGAATAGAGTAGATCAATTAGCTGGTACTATGGCTGTTGATAACGCTATTCCACTTAGAAATAAACAAGGTGAGATTGTTAATGAAGATTTTGCTAGAAGATCTATAAAAGAAATGATTGTTGATGTTTATGGAGATACGTTTACAGCGTCAGAAATAAACGAACTGTCTGAAAGTGTTTATGATGTTGTATCTTCTAAGCCTTTAAAATATTCAACTGAAGTTGAAAACAAAATAAAAAATAGAACAGCTCAAGATACCGTTGAAAAACAAAGTGCTATAGTAGAAGCTTTACACGTATCTAAGCAAGATGCTGATACTAAAATATCTAGCTTTACAGGCTCAGGTATAACCACAGCGAGTTTAGGTAATGATACGGATTTAATGAACGTGTCTAGAGCTAGAATTAAAACTTATATTGATACTAGAGTACAAGAAATTAAAAAAGAGTACGCTGGACAGGATGATGCTGTTATTGGTGGACAGATAATAAAAATGTTATCGGAACAAATGGACCAGCATGTTACAGCTGGTAAGGTTTGGGATGGTAGACAACAGTTGTTTGCTGCTACGCCTGACTTTGTTTTAAACGTAGCATCTAAAATACCAGGTTTAAACTTTGCTATTAAGGTTGCTAAAGATGGTAAAACTGAAATAGATACTAAAACAGCAACTTACAACTCTAATAGTAATATAACCAGAAGCTCTGACAATTTATTATCTACAGATAATAGAAGTAAAAGATCAGATAAGTTAAGTCAAAAAGATGTTAACAAAAGAAAGAGTTCTGTATTTACAAAACTCGATCCTAATTTAACAGGAACAAATATACAGCAACAAAGATTTAAAAATTATTCTCAATCAGGACCAGGTTTAATATTAGATTTTGTTTTTAATAAAGATAGAGTTTCAGAAAGAAAACAAGATGCTTTAAATGCGCAGTTAGAATTAAACAACTTTGTTAGGTTTGTAGCTAAAGAATATAGAGACGGCAACATGTCGGAAAGAGAACTACAAGTTCACATGGCTACGTTACTTTCTAATATGAAGCCTACTTTAGCAAGAGCAGCTATGCCTAAATATATAGCTAAAAGTTTATTACCTGATGGTTATCAAAAAATGACCAAAAAACAAATACAAAATTATTTGAAAAACACAGGCGCTGTATACGAGCACATGCAACCTAGGGTTGGTATGGTTATTCATTTGTTTAATCAACATATAAATGGTAACGGTGTAACAAACGCACAAGTTCCTGATTTCTTTTCAAGATATAACATAGCTATTATACCTGAAGCTATGGACGTTAAAGGTTTAAAAGGAGCTGGATTAAATTCATCTTTAGCTACAGGGCAAACAATGACTATGCCAGAGTGGATGAGATATTACAATGTTGATACGGAGCAGAAGATGGAACATCTAGATAGTTTAATAGATATTGACACTGGAATAGAATTAGAGCCTACTGCTCACATAAGTAAAACTAAAGAAATATTAAATACTCAACGTAGTGAATCTATAATGTTTAGCAAAGCTGTTAACAATGCTAATGCTATAAACGAAAATACGCCATCAAGAGGTGCTTCTGTATTTGACTTTGACGAAACGTTAATTGATAAAGGTGAAAACATTATTGTTGCTACTAACCCAGAGACAGGTGACAAAGTAGAAATAAGTAGTGGACAATGGCCTATACAAGGACCTAAGTACGCGGAGCAAGGTTATAGTTTTGATTTTAGTGATTTTACATTTGTTAAAGGTGGTGTTGAAGGGCCGTTGTTACAGAAACTTAGAAATAGAATAAAAAAGTTTGGACCTGAAAACAATTACGTTTTAACAGCTAGACCAGCTGATGCAGCTCCGCACATACACGAATGGTTAAAGTCAAAAGATATAAACATACCATTAGAAAATATTACAGGATTAGGTAACAGTACTGGTGAAGCCAAAGCTTTATGGATGGCTCAAAAGTATTCTGAAGGTTATAATGATATGTATTTTGTAGATGATGCCATGCCTAATGTTGACGCTGTTAAAGACATAATGGATCAGCTAGATATTAAAGGTAAATCTGTTCAAGCTAAAATACAATTTAGCAAAAGAATTAAACCTGAGTTTAGTAATATAATAAACAAAGCCGCACAACAAGAAATAGATCTTGATTTTAATAGAATATTAGAACAAACCAAAGGTGTTAAAGCTGAGTCTAGGTTCTCTGATGCGCAAGCAAAAGTTAGAGGTAGCAAAAAAGGTAAATACTCTTTCTTTGTACCGCCATCAGCTGAGGACTTTAAAGGTTTAATATATAGATTTTTATCTAAAGGTAAAGTTGGTGAACAACAAATGGCTTTCTTTAAAAAAGCATTATTCGATCCTTTCGCTAGAGCAACAACTTCTATTGATGTTCAAAAACAAAAAATACAAAATGAATACAGACAATTATTAAAACAGTTTCCTGACATTAAAGATTCTTTAAATGATGTTGTATATAACAACTTTACGTTAGGGCAAATGATAAGAGTTTACAATTGGAATAAAGCTGGATTTGAAATACCTGGTTTGTCACAAAGAGACTTAGATAATATAATAAAAGAAATTGAAACATATCCAGATGAAATAGCTTTTGCTAATTCTTTAAGTATAATAACAAATCAAGATGGTGGTTACGTACAACCTGGAGAGTTTTGGTTAGTAGAAAACATACAAAGTGATTTAAACAAGATTACAAACGAAATAAATAGAGATTTACATCTACAAGAGTTTAAACAAAACAGAGAAAAAATATTTGGTGAGTGGCAAGGTGATAGACTTGTTGGTCCTAATATGAATAAAATAGAAGCTATATATGGTACTAATTTTAGAGAAGCTCTTGAAGATATACTATATCGTATGGAGTACGGTACTAAAAGAAACAAAGGTAACAATAGACTTGTAAACGAATTTAATAACTGGGCTAACCAGTCTGTTGGTGCTATCATGTTTTTTAACATGAGATCAGCTTTATTACAAACTATATCATCTATTAATTATTTAAACTGGTCAGATAATAATCCTTTAAAAGCTGGTTTAGCATTAGCTAACTTCCCACAGTTTTTAAAAGACTTTTCAATGATATTTAACTCTGACATGTTAAAACAAAGGCGTGCTGGTAACCAAAGAGGTATTAACGAGGCTGAACTTGCTCAGGCTGTAGGTGGTGTTGGTGTAGCTAATAGAGTTAAAGCTATGTTAAACTGGTTACTAACAAAAGGATTTTTACCTACACAAATAGCAGATAGTTTTGCTATTGCTTCTGGTGGTGCTACGTTTTTTAGAAACAGAGTTAACAGTTATGTTAAACAAGGTTACACACAAACTGAAGCTGAAACAAAAGCGTTTCAAGACTTTCAAGAAATAACTGAAGAGTCACAGCAGTCTTCAAGACCCGATATGATTTCACAACAACAAGCTTCACCATTAGGTAGATATATATTAGCTTTTAAAAATACACCTATGCAGTATGCTAGATTAATGAAGAGAGCTTATTTAGATTTAGTAAATGGTAGAGGTGATTACAAAACAAACGTTGGTAAGATAATATATTATGGTGGTATACAAAACTTAATATTTAACGGGCTACAAGCAGCGCTAGGTGCTCTTATTGGTGACGATGAAGAAGAAGATAAGAAAACAGATGATCATATTAGAATTGCAAATTCAATGATTGATTCTATTCTTGGTGGTATTGGTTTTGGTGGTAATGCTGTCATGACAGTTAAAAACGCTATACTAGAGTATAACAAACAAAATAATAAAAAATGGAACTCTGATCACACGTATACGATGCTTAAGTTAGTAGGTTTTTCTCCTACTGTTGGCAGTAAATTAAGAAAAGTATACTCAACTATACAAACAGAAAAGTTTAACAAAGATGTTATTGGTGAAATGAGTATGTTGGACATAGACAATCCTAGATGGTCTGCTATAGCAAACCTTATTTCAGCTGCAACTAATATACCACTAGACAGGTTAGTTAAAAAAATGGATAACATAGATGCTGCTCTTACTGAAGATATATCTAACATGGAAAGATTTGCTTTACTAATGGGTTGGAATACTTGGGACTTAGGTATTGAAGATCAAGATATAATAGCTGTTGAAAACGAAATAAAAGAAAAGAAACAGATAGAGATAAAAGAAAAAAGAGAAAAAAAGAAAGAGGAAAATAAAAGGAAGAAAGAAGAAGAAGACAAAGTAAAAGAAGAAGAAAACAAAAAGAAAAACGACGGTAGATGTATTGCTATAAGTAAAAGTGGTAGTAGATGTAAAAACGAAGCTATAGCAGGCGGTTATTGTACTGTGCATGCTAAAGTAGAACAGGGTACGAAAGAAGTTCAATGTAGTAAAATTAAGTCTGATGGTGAAAGATGCAAGATGAAAACTAAGAATAAATCAGGTTTGTGTTATTACCACGATTAAAAATAGCGAAAAACAAGTAATCTTATAAAAATAAAGTACACTTAAAAAATGGCAAAAGAATTAAACGAAGATACTAGCTTTCAAATAAGCATTAAGACATTAGGTGGTATAGCTGCTTTAATAGCTACACTTGTAGGTATGTGGTTTACATTACAAGCTGATATTGCTGAGGCAAAAGAGTTACCAGCACCACCAGATCCTGAGGTTACACGTATGGAATTTGACATGAAAGATCAAATGATACGTAACACTATAATGAACACTCAAGAAGACGTTAAAGAAATTAAAAAGTCTATTGAAAAAATAGAAGAAAAGCTTTACGAATAATGGAAGAAACTAAAACACCTTGGGGCGTATATGTTGTTTACATGTTAGTATTATTGTTTATGATGGTAGCAGGTACAGTTAATAGCCAAAACATTTGTAAAACAGATGTGTGTGTAGTTGAGTTTAATGCTGGTTGGAACAAGGCTAATAGTGTAGATTGGTTAGATAAGTTAAATGACTGTGGTGTTCAAAGAATAAATATAGACGAAGGTGATTGGCAAAAAAAATATAATATAGTTGTAGTACCTACAATTATAGTTTTTAACGGTGAAGAAGTAAAACGTTACCAAGCAGATCTTAGTTTTACAATGGCTGTAACAAGAAAAGAAGTACAAGAAGAAGTTGACGAAATATTAATGGAAGATTTTTAATCATGGCTTACAAACAACCAAATAATCCTTTTGTTAAAACACAGTGTGGTAGACGCTACGCTCCTCTTGCTGTACAAATAAAAGCAAAGTTTAACTCACCTTTTGCAAAAGCAGATCCACGTAGAACTATTGGACCTGGTAAAAATTTTAATAAAGTGTCTAAAGATAAAAGTGCTACAGGTGGAGCAGCTGGTGGAGGTATGACTGAGAAAGGAGTGGCTGAATACAGACGTAATAACCCAGGTAGTAAATTAAAAACAGCAGTAACAACTAAACCTTCAAAGTTAAAACCAGGTAGTAAAGCAGCTAAACGTAGAAAATCGTTTTGTGCTAGGTCAAAAGGTTGGACTGGTGAAAGAGGCAAAGCAGCAAGAAGAAGATGGAACTGTTAAAAGACTTTCCAATACAAAAATATTTAGATAAAAAACCACCTAGTGATAATTCAACAACAACTAAAGGTGAAGTTCAAGAACTAACTAAACTACCTATTAGAGAAAAATTTATTAAAGAAAAAGATGATATTAAAAAATCTTTTGAAGGTATAGTAGGTAAAGAACCATTAGTACAAAAGTTAATTAATGAGTCTGCTCCTATTGTAATGAAAATAAAAAAGCATCACGATAGACCTAGACCTAAAGTTATAGCTAAGAAAATAAAAACAAACATGAAAGACATGGAGATGGCTTCAATGAAAACGCCTTCGTATCCATCTGGTCATTCAGTTCAAGGTATATTAATAGCTAACGCTCTAGCTGATAAGTATCCTAACAAAAAAGATAAATTAAAAAAAATGGGTAGAGATATATCGTATAGCAGAAGATCTGCTAGAGCTCATTATAAATCTGACTCAACTTTTGGTGAGCAGATAGGTAAAGATATGTACAACTATATAAAAAACAAGATATGAGAAACGCACCATTAAAAGCATTTGCATCACCTGTTAAAGGTAAGAAAGATGCTTGCTATCACAAAGTAAAATCAAGAGTTAAAGTTTGGCCTAGCGCTTATGCGTCTGGACAATTAGTTCAGTGTAGAAAAGCTGGTGCTTCAAACTGGGGTACTAAAAGCAAAAAGTAATGGCTTACAACCAAAAAGCAAAATTTAAAGCTAACAGCCCTTTACCTTGTTGGAAAGGTTATGAACGTGTACCTGGTACAAAGCCAGGTGCAAAAGGTAGTTGTCGTAAATCTTCACCTAACAAAACTATGGGATATGAAGTTAAAATAGAAAAAGGTAAAGTTGTTAGTGAGAAAGAAAGACCTCATAATGATTTTAAACCAGGTAGAGAAGGTGAAAGTCAACACGAGGCTTATCATAATAGATTTCCAGAAAAACCTTTTACAGACGCAGAAGGTAGACCTTTAAAACAACAGAAAGGTGGTGGTACTAAAAAAGTTTGTTTGCCTAAGGCAAAAATAGATAGAATGAGTAGCTCTGAAAGAAGTAAAGTAACAAGCGCTAAAAGAACAGCGGCTGCTAAAGGAGAATATAGAAGATCTGGAAAGAGCAATGTTAGTGGTGCTCGTAAAAAAGGAGCTACACTAAGAGACTGGTTTAAAAAAGAAGACTGGAGACAAGTTGGTAACCCAAGTAAAAAATGTGGAGAAGCATGATTAGATTTTTATTATTAGCATTGTTACCAACACTGGTATTTGCACAGAAAGAAGTTGTTATACATATAAAAACAGATGATTATCCTAGTGAAACTAGATGGATATTATACGACTCTGTTTATCAAGGTGATACTATAGACTATGTAAACTATGGTCATTATACACAGCCTAACTTTATGCATAGAGATACTTTGTATATTGATAGTGTAGAAAATATATCTTTTGTAATATACGATAGTTATGGTGATGGTATTACAAATGGAGAGTATTATGTTACTATATGTGGAGACACAATAGTTAATTATCCTGTTAGTACTTTTAATAGTGGTTTAATACACAATAGAGCCGTACCACAATGTTTACCTAACCCGCCTCCACCACTAGGACCTTGTGTACCAACAATGATAAATATAAATCTCGATCAGTTTACAGATGAAACTAGTTGGGAAATAACAGATACAATGGGTAATGTTTTAATATCAGGAGGACCATATACAAATGCTCCTGATTACCAACCACAATATATTCCAACTTGCCTCCCTACAGGTGTTTTAAGGTTTACGATATTTGATACGT
>Ga0209645_1000533_pt1 | contig 19551 bp, 22 predicted proteins | sample ETNvirenome_6_30_FD_184070 | JGI IMG/M metagenome (GOLD analysis project Ga0209645, IMG submission 184070) | Marine viral communities from the Pacific Ocean - ETNP_6_30 (SPAdes) (version 2) | ecosystem: Environmental > Aquatic > Marine > Oceanic | place: Pacific Ocean | collected 2013-06-19
TGTGCCCATACATTCGAAATCGGCCGCCTCGGCTTTGGCATGTTGGCTGTTGACTGAGCTACCTATCTTTAGACACAGCTGTTCGCTACGGAAACCGCTCGTCACCTTAACCCTGCCGAAGTGATCACGTACTGGCTGCAAAATATTTTCACAAAGTGCTTTTAGTTTTTCTATCTGACCTGAGTTAGGATTATTATTGATGTCCAACCTGATAGCAGTGTCAGATTTAATTAATTCTTGAAGCGTGAAGTTACGTGACAGATCCATGATTTTTACTCTCCATATATTTAACAAATTCTAATGAACCAAACCAATTCCAGCCACTAGCCACTTGATAACATAAATTAATTTTTTTATTAAATATAAATAAAAACAACCAATTTAAAACTTCAACCGGCATTTTGCCTCCTGCTTCTGTAGCTCGTATAAAATTAAATCCATCTTTATTTTCATTTATTAATATAACATTACAATACTCTGGTTTCAACCATTCAGGTACTTCTTCATTAATTAACCATTCACATTTAAAATCCTTACAAGGTTCTTTAGGTCTATCTTTGTATATGGAACATCCATTGTTTGATTTAAAATGACAAGGATTTCCTGTGTACATTTTTCTACCATAAATAGTAGCACTCAACCAACCTTCACAACATTTGGTGCAACTCCCACACTTTCTTTTATTTTTCACTGTAAAGTATAATTCTATTTTATAATCAAAGTAAATATAACATACGCCATACCAGTGATCAACGCTCCTGTAGATAACAATAAGATACTTTCTATACGGTTTATTTGACCTTCTAGTTTATGTATTTTATCATGAGTTTGCTTTTGCATTATTCTGCAAAGCTTTTCATGTTCTTCAATTTTTTGTAATGCGTTTTTAGCCATTTGGAAATAGTGTAGCAAATCGTTCAGCGTTTGTCGAGTTAGTTTGTTGTACCTGTGAAGATAAAATATTAGCATCTATTGGAGCTGTGTTAACACCTGTTGGTAAAGATGCTGCATCAGCACCACCTGGTTTAGGTAATAAAGGATTTTCTATAAATGGAAAATCATCAGTTAATGTTAATCTTAAAAGATCTCTTTGAATTTGTTGAATTACAGGTATTGTTTTAAGAAACGGATTATCTATTTTTCTTTTTAATCTTTCAGATAATTTTTCTGCATTAGTTTTAAATTTTAATTGTACACCTTCTGATATTTTTAAAGGTCTAAATAACTCTTTTTTTAAACCAGCTAAATCACTTTTTGTTAATCTTCCTTTAACAGCTTTTTCAAAATCTATTCCTGTTAGTCCTAACAACTCAGCAGCATCTATATCTCTTTTCATTTCTTTTCTAACATTAAATAATGATCTATTTGCATCTATAAATGCATCAATAATTTCATATGGTTCAACTGGTCCACCTTTTAAAACTTTTGATGTAAATAATTTTCTAGAGTTTCTAACTCCATCTTGATAATCTGCTATTTTAAAAGCTATACTTCTTTCAGGTTCTAGTTCTACTGCTCTAAATCCAAACAATCCTGCAAACTCTGGACCAAAATCATATGTTTGACCGTACTCACTAACAACGTCATCTCCTCCAATAAGTTTTTTAACTCCAGGGAATTTAGTAATTACATCTACCGATCTTATTGATCTATCTATTCTTGCTAACTGATTTAATGAAAATGGCATTTGAGCTTCAACTAAATGTTTAAATATATTTGAAGCTTTTTCACCTGGCTGCATCTCATCGTTGTATACTTCTTTTCCAGACTTTGTGATGCCACCTCTTCCAAGTAGAGGAGATACATCTAACACAGCTTCTGTCCAAATAGATTCACTGATAAATGGCTCACCCAACTCTTTCATTGCAAGCATTCCACCGTAAATAAAATCATCAATCATACCGTCCTTATCTTGTTCACCTGCAGCAACGGCATTTATTACAGTTTGTATTGGTCTTACTAATGTATCGTAAGCATTGGCATGACTAAAATCCATGTATTTAAATTTACCTGTTATTTTGTCTTTAATAGGTACAATTGTTGAATTTTTAGACCAGTCAGCAACATATCTTTTTATTGCTTGTAATTCTTCATTTGAAACATCGTAAAGTGTTTTACCTATTTCTGTAGCAGCATATGGCACAGCTGCAACTGTAGCTCCAAAACCAAATAGTCTTGTAAAACCTGTGGCCATGAACGGTCTAATCTTAGTTCCATCTGCTTTTGTTATCGTGCCAGTTATTTCATCTAAAGCTGTTCTAACTATGTTTGTACCTGTTCTCATTATTTCTGCAGGGAAAGACATAAAGTTTCCAATCGGATATTTTCTTAGACCCTGTATGAATTCAGAAACATAGTCATAGTTTGGTATATTATTTTTAACAATATCAGCTGCTTCTTCTTTTAAATATCTTTCATAAATTTTATTGTTTGGTCTAAATACTCTTTTGACTCCTTTTCTATCTATAAACACTTCTCCTTCTTTTAAATTTCTAGCAAGAGATGCTGCAAGTCTATCTTTTTCAACAGCAAAAGAATATATTTTCCAAAAATCGTCCTCCGCTGTATATAAATCTTGTGATATAGATTTTAATTTTGACAGAGGTTTTAACAAAGCTCTCATACCTCTATCGGTTGTCATTGTTGCACCAAAGTTTACGTCTTCTAATAGTCTCGAAAGATCTCCAAGTCTTACATTTGAGTTTACAACACCAAGCTCAAGCAATTCTTCATATAACTCATTTTGTTTTCTTGTACCTATTAAACCTGTTTGTAAAGATTGATATGCATTTTTAATTGCTTTTGCTTTTAAAGGGTTCAACGGAAGTATACCATTTGCTGCTGCAAACGCACCCGCACTTACAAAATTACGTAAGTGTGTTACAGGAGATAAAATTGTTTTTGCAATTTGTGATGTGGCTTTAGGGTACAAAACTAAGTTGTTATACACCTGCATACCAAAGCTAGGATCTTTTGTTACCGTAGATGTTTGTTCTAATGCATCAGCTACACCTTTTAATGCGTATTTACCATTTAATGGGTTTGTAACACCAGCCTCTAGTTTTCTACCAAGGTCTATTTTAATTTGTTTTATATCCGTGCCTAACGCATCAACAGCCTCATCGTAAGTATCATATATCATACCTCGTTTACCATTAGCTTTTAGTGCATCTGATTCTTTTAAGATGTCGTCAAAGAAAACATTTCTTCTTGATAGAACAGATAGCTTAGATGTTCCAGCTAATATAGTTTGCATTGGATTTTTATTCTTACCTAACAATTGTTCAAATACTTCTCTATCCGCTTGTTTAGTTATGTTAGTAATATTGATTGTGCCATTAAAATCTGCAACATCTTTCATTGCAGTTTTACCAACAAAGAAAGTTGGTATTTTAAAAAATGGATCGTTAGGTTTATCCATTTTAAAACCACCAGGTAATTTAGCAGTATCAACAATTTGTTTAACATAACTTTGTGCTTGTTCTTGACTTATGGGTTTACCTTGTTGTCTAGCTGTCGCCATAAATAATTTTTCTGCTGCTTCAACAGCTTCTCTTGTAGGTGTGTAAGATAAAAACGGAAGTATAGATTTGTTTTGAAATACATCGTAGGTAGAACCAAGATAGTTTTTAAATTTTGTGCCAAATAATTTTTTGAACTCACCTAGTTCTTTGTCATCAAGTCTTTTACCTAATGAAGAAAACAAGTCCTGCCATCTATTTCTAATTGCATTTATATTTGCAAACAATTCTGTCTCTACTGCTGTTGCTTTTTTGCCATCTAAATGTTTTCTAATAGTTTCTGATACTTTAAATTTTTTCTTACTAGGGTCTAAAAACTCAAATTGTATTTTACCACTTTTACTTACAGTAGGTTTACCACTTAACAATAATTCATTTACTTCTTCTAAAAATGCATTTCTATTTTTTGCAGATTGTGCATTAGCGACTGTTCTCCACGCAGGAAATACAGCATCTATTAACTTGTCTGTGTCTCTAGAAATATTCTTTGCAAGAACTGTATCTGTTGATCTTAAACCTTTTTGAGTTCTTTCTAATTTAAAAAACTCCTCCGTTTTCTTACCTCTGGCTCTTAATGCACCACCAATTTTGTCATAAAATTTATCTAATAAATCATTGCTGTATTGTAATTCGTTCCCTCTCTTTGCAAGATTTTTTATTATTGCACCTGTACCTCCAAGCACACCAGTAAACAATGCTCCTTCAGTTCCAAATTTAACTCTGTTTATAATATCTCTTAATGCTGCTTCAGAACCCTCTAGACCTTCTTCTCTATCTATTTCTGTTGGACCACCTAACGCATCACCTAACGTACCAGCATTTTGTACGTCACCAATAAATACTCCTTCGGCAATACCACCGGCTGTTGTGCCTGCAAAAAACTTTGCAGCTTTACCTTTTTTATTTAACTCTTGTGCAACGTCTGCGCCTTTCTTTAATTTTTTACCAGCATCTCCTGTAACTTTAAAATAATTACCAGCTTTCTTTGCTCTTACTGCAGCGTTAGCTAAACTAGATCCAATTTTAAAACCAACACCACCCGGCACACCAACGTTAACTAAAAGTTCTGCAATTTTACCTGCAGTAGTGGCTTCTGCCATTTCATCTAACTCTGTTAAATCGTCAAAATATTTTTCTATTTCTGCAGCTTTGTCTGTATCGTTTAACAAATCGTATACACTTGCACCAAGAGACATTACACCTTTTGGTAGCTGTATAAGTCCTGAACCTAATCCAGCAAATATTGATTGTAAGGTGCTAATATCAGAATATTTTTCTGCTTCTGGTTGAAGATCTCTGTCGTCTTCAACAGTAAGAATTTCTCCTCGAGTCTTCATCTAGCCCCCTATGTGCCACTGCCATAATCTGCTTGGAAAACCAACTCTGGTTCTCCGGCTGCGTTTTGACCTACAACATAAAGTGTTGTTCCTTCAATAACATAATTTCCTACTGGGAAGTTTTGAGGTATGTCTGCTCTAGTTCCAAACCTAGGATCTTTGTCTATATTTATAACTTTACCTGCTCCTATTGAAGCAGCGACAGCAGAGAATAAAGACACGTTATCTAAAGTTCCGTACGTGCTTTTACTTAAAGCAGTTAAAATATTTTCATCAATTGTTTTTGCACCTCTTGTAAAGATATCCAAGTCATTACCTGTTAAACCTATTTTCTTACCAAACTCATTTCTTTTTTCTTCGATAGATTTACCAGTTTTGTCAGTGCCATATTGTTTTTTAATTTTTGCTTGATACTCAGCAAGTTTCATTGAATCAGACAACGCTCGTTTTCTCTTAGTTTCATCGTCTTCCATAGCTGTTTCTCTTTCATATTCTTTTAACGCAGCAATTTGTTTTATTTTATCTGCATCGTCATAAGCTGTAGCACCTGAAGCAAAAGCTGCATCTAATGCACCTTGTACTCCACCTTCTGTTAATCCTCTTCTAATAGCTTCTATGAGTTGATAATTACCTCTTTTAACAGCTCTATCGTATCCTAATATTTCCCTAAGTTTTTTTCTATCAGTTAATTTTTTGTCATCTGGATCTTCTACTATTTTTCTTTTTTCATCAGGCACAAACGATCCAGGTATGTTAGAAGTATCTTCAGGTAATTCTCCTTTTGTATAGTAATCATCATCAACTATATCTTCCTCTGTTATAACATCAGCGAAATCAGCACCCCCTCCTTTTGCTGGTTCCATTTTTGGTAGTTTACTTAGAATATCTTCTTTTAAAGCTGTAGAAAAAGCTATTTTATTTTCTGTTCTAGGTGATACATACTTAGGTTTTTTTGCAAATTTTTCTCCTGGAATACCAGCTTTAGCAAAGTCAAATATATTTGCATCAAATATAGATTTACCTTCTTTAAATAAATCTTCGTATTTATATCCACGCTGAGGTGTGTCTGTTCTTTGATTAAAGAACATGCTTGTTCTGTCTAGACCAGGTATTGTGCTTTCACTCGGTGGTGGATTAACAAACACTCTTTGTAAAAAATTGTCATAATCTTCTTGAGTATACGCGCTAGTTCCAAAAGCACCTTGATTGTATCTTCTTCTTGGTTCTTGAATACCATCCATGATCCCTTCTTTAATAGGACCACCCATTCTAAACATTGGTCTATTTAATGGTTTCATTAAGCTCCTTTCATTGCGCCATAAACATTGGCAAACAAGTTACCAATACCAAGAGCGTTAGATAGAGCTGTACTAAAAGGATTTGGTGTTGTTTGTGGTGTTGCAGGTGCTGCAACTCCTCCAGATAATCCAGTTAACGCTGTGCCAAATCTTTCTAATCTTCCGTATGGTTCCATTGCGCTTGCTTGTTCTGCTTGTTGTTGTGCTGTTAATCTTGATTGATCTAATCCTTGTCTTAACGCTCCAAGGCCTCCTAACGCAGAAATGTCTTGTCCTAAACCTTGTCTCATAAAGTTAGACAAACCAAATTGTTGACCAGCTAAACCTGCTCTAGCTCCTGCCATTGCTTGTTGCTGTTGAAATGCATTTGCTCTTCTTGCTGCTGCATCTTGGAATCCTTGTTGTAATAGACCCGCTCTTAAACCTGCTCTACCTGTTAAAGAATCAGCATCGTATTGTCCTAACAATGCTCCCTCTCTACCACCACCAAAAGCGCCAGCTGCTACTGCTGCATCTTGAATTGTTTGTCTACCACCAACTCTTGATTCATCAAACGCTCTTAATGTTTCATCGATGACTGCTTGTTGATACGGTGATTGAAAATCTTGTATTGATCCAGGCCCGGTCCCTGCTCCCGTGCCCGCGAACTGACCGAGTCCGGCAACGTCTTGACCGGCTTGTGATATTGCTTGTTGTGCTGATGCTAAAAATGGTGCGTAGCTACCAACACCTGCTTGAGCTAATCCTATTGCTTGTGTTTGTAAAGGATCAAGTCCAGCGATAAACTGTGGACCCATAAATGTTTTTGGATCTAATGCTGCACTATAAGTTGCTTTAGCCTGTCTTGCAAAGTCTGTTGTAAAATCTTGTAAATAATCTGGTACTGCCATTATACTACTCTACTTTCGAGCTCCTTCATTGTGTTATACATTTTTTGCGCGCCACGTTCTATGCTTCCGCCGCCCGCACCTCTGACAGCATCAGCTGTCATTACAAATTCGTTCTTACTTAATCTTGCAGGTACATCATCTGCTTTTTCTCTTGCTCCGATTGGAACAAAACCGCCATTAGCCCTGAAGTCCATTTCTAATCCATTTAGATTCATAAGTCCACCCCCTTCAGCACCTGCTCTTCCTCCGTCCGCAGCTGTAAAAGTTCCTGTTTGTGTGATATTACCCTTTTTTAATTCGTCAAATTCATATGGAGTTATTTTGCTGCTTGGATTAACTGACTTGTAGGTATCGTAATCCATCATTTTAAACATTGGTTCTTTAGCTCTTTTTAAATCTATATCTGTTACCTCAGTTAATAATGTTCGAGGTGGGTTAGCACCACCACCAAGTAATGTATTGTCTTCGTCTACAGGAACTTCACCAAATAATTTATCATAGATCATTCTACCCCCAATACTTTTTAAAATCCCCACAGGGTTTAGATCCATTATATTTTTTAAATACAACATGTCACCACCTGTATCGATGGTGTTTTTGATTAGTGTAGGAACTTTATTACCACCATCATCGTCACCGCCACCACCAGATGGTGGAGTAAAGTCATCTTGTGAAGCATCTGATCCTCCACCCACACGACTTGGTGAAGAGCTTGGAGATTTAAAGTCATCTTGTGAGGCATCCATGCCACCACCTTGAAAATTAGTACGTGGTTTTAAATCAGCTATGCCACCTTCAGCAGCATAAAAATTTGGTAGAACATATTCTTTTCTAGCCATAAAGTCTAAGTTCCCACCGCCACCAGTTCTGTAATAATCTTTTGCTTGATTAACAATGGCTGCGATTCCCGCAGGTTGAACAGTGTAATCTATCGCTTCTACGTCTTCTTCTTTTGGTGCTAGTAATTTAGGAGCAACAAAAGGTAATAGAAACCCTGCTGCACCAGCAGTAATACCTAAATTCTTCATGCTAAAATTTTTACCAAAAGGATTTAATGTTGAAAAAAAACTTGGTTTTCCTCCTGTAACAAAATCTGGAACTCCAGGAACTGATTGAGCCGCAAACATGTTTCTAAGAAAACCAGCACCACCTACATTGCCAAATCTAGCACCTTTTGCAAAAGGACCAAGTCCTCCTGCATATGCACCTAAACCGGCAAGTATGGCTGCTTTTCCTATAGGACTTTTGGCAATTTTGCTTACACCTTTAACAGCTTTTTTGATTGGTCTAGTTATTTTTCTAACTAAACTCCCTAATCCGTACAGCTGTCGTGGTTCTTGCATTCTAGAAATTGCCATATTTTTACCTCAATATTTCGTTTTACTTTGTTTTTCCAAACAAATCAAGCCTCGGCATGACGACGTTTACGTCTCTTCTAATGTCAGTTTCTGGTATATTTTTGACTTTCCATTCTTCTTCTGAGGCATACACCTCTCCTGTTTTAATATTACTAATTGTTGTAGTAACTTTTGTTGGTTCAATTACCGGGACCTCTTTACCGTTTACGATTGTTGTTTTCATTAGTCTATTGTCTCCTTGTTTATGTTCATATAACTAATACCTATGGTTACAGAGTCTGTAGAACTCATTGTAACTTTTAATGCTGTACTCCCCTCTACTACTAAAGGTAATGATAATATTTCTGTGCTAGCGTTTGCAGATAATGTTTGAGTATTTATGATATTAAAATCGTTATTCTTAATAGTTATAGTTGGGGTGTTACCCGTATTATTTGTAACTCTTAACGATTTCACTATGTATGTTTGATTTATAGTAGGTAGTTGGTTACCAGAGGAGTCAGTTCCAAACATAGCTGTTTCTGCAGTTGTAGCTAAATTTACTCCAAAGAATTTAAACTGATTTACTGTAGCCATTATGAATCTAAAAAGAAACTTCTTGCTTCTATTTCTTGTTTTAATTCATCCTGAAAAGATGAGTTTAATTTTGTTATTACACCATCTAAGTCTCTAACTAAAGATTGAAAAGTTTTTTCTTCGTACTCTTCACTTGCTCTTGTTAATGATTGTACAATTTTTGCCATAATTATAATCCTAGTATTCTAGCTAGTCCTCCTTCTTTTAAACCAGAAAAGGCACCACCGGATGTATAACCTTGTTCATTGGTTGTTGAACCAGCTCCTCCTCCCATATCAGCGCCTCCGCCATATCCTCCCGTGGCTGTATTTTCTGATCCTGCTCTACTAGTGGTTATACCACTACTTGTTTTAAAACCTCTGTCATCCAGAGTCTCACGTCGTGATCTTTCTTTTTGTTTAATTCTATTTATATTAGCTTCTGCAACTTCATTATATCCAGTGTCTTCTTTTATTTGTTCTAATTCTTTCAAACCTTTTTTATCGTAATTATACCTTATTAAATTTAATTTATTCATACGATTTGCAGCGTCTGCCATTGGACCTTTAAACTTAAATTGACCAGTCTCTTCATCAAATTCTAACACAGTGTCTTCACCATATCTTTTATCAAATAACTCAGACCCAAAATATTTATCTAATTTTGCAATATCCTTTTTCTGTTTTTCTGCATAGTTACCAAAACCAGAGATAACATTTCTACCAAAAATATCCTTGTTACCACCAGTAGTATTTTCTCCAAATATAGTTGGACCAGTGTAACCCATTTTAGTTTGTGTGTAGATCTGCTCTGGCACAGTCATTTTATCATAGTAACTACTTGGCAGAATTCTATTTAAAATGTTTGTTAAGGTAGGAATACCAAATTGAAACCTTACATCTCTAGGATCTTCTGCAGGATAATTTCCAACACTTGTTTCATCAGCCATGTATTCTTTTATTGCTGCTATTCTTTCATCAGGATTCATGTTTTGAAATATAGGCATTTGTCTAGTGTCTCCAGCTAGCTTTGCCATATTAAAAGCAGTAGCATCTCTTTTCATTTGATCGACAGATCTTTGTTGTGGAAGACCAAAATTATAAAGCATTGACGCAAGTCCGTCAGGATTAGTTAATTTGTTTTGTCTATTAGTAGTCGCTCTACTAAAATCTTCTAGTAATGTTGTTGCTGGTGAAACAGATGAAATTCCACCACCTCCAATAATATTTTTTGTTGGAATGCCGGCATTAACAATTAAATTTTCTACCTCATTATTATCTTCTTTGTCTTCTTCAGTAGGAGGATTCAATAAGTACTTGATTCGAGGCATAAAATCTAAACCTTGATCTGTATAAAAACTGTCATCTATAGCCATTATCTTCTCCCATCCGGTTGTATGTCTAGTCTAAAAGTTCCTAACTTCCAGTCTTGTGACGTGCTTGTATTCTTCACGGTCATAGCAATAGATCTTGCACGAACGCGAGTATCTATTTTAGTCGTTGCCGACGTTGTTGTAAAGGATTGTGTTTTAGCAGCGCTATTAGGAAAATCTCTAGTCGTAAAGTCTATTGTTGTGGTTCCCACTTGTGAAATAAAGTCAGGTAAAAATCTACGTATTTTCATTATAAATTCACCATCACCTCTAAGGTCTGGCGTACCTACGGTCTGTCCTCTTGCTCTTCTTTGAGTAATATCAAAATCACCAGAAGTTATAGTTCCAAGTATAGCAGTCGTTGCTCCTCCAGCTAAAACTTGATCGGTCCCTGTTTCGTGTTCATAGTATATTGTGCAACCATCAGTGTTCCCTGTAACATCGTAAGAGTCTTGACTGTTAGGGTCATAAGAAGTTGCGTGTGGTTTACCAAATACAGCAGAGTCTGCCCATGCAGCTCTTGCTAAAGATCCAGTAGTCCAAATAGGTCGTTTACTTGTTGAATCTAAATAATTATATGTCACCGATCTATCAACTATGTTAGATCCATTAGTGCAATAAAACCATGTTACTTCACCAAACAAATTATTTAATCCTGCATTAACAAGATCTCTTGCTGTGGTATTTATATCGTCATAAACAAAATCTTCTACCAAGCATGGTATAGATTTTAACTGACCATCATAAGTAAAGAATCCATTTTCTGACATCCAATATGCAGAACCATCAACTTCTACCGCAGCATTTTTACCAAGCAAACCGCAGTTAGTTCCTACTTGTTCAAATGCAAATGTAAACGGTTGACCTACGAACCTCATGAGAAAGAGTGCAGTGTCAGTCCAAACATAGATAGCATCTCTACCTCTGATAGCTCCCATAATCATAGAGCCATCTGCAAGTCTTTGAGTTCCTGCTGTATTGGTTGCAGTTACAGTGTATGCGTTTGTGCCGCTAATATTTTCTTGGTCTGAGAATCTTATAAACATATCATCTTGAGTATCTGTATTGCCTACAGTTGTTTCAGTTCCAAAGAATACTAAGTGTCTATCTGGTGTAGATACCATTACGTGACGAGATGCTGTTGGTGCGTTTGCTATTATGGTAGCTCTGATTGCCGTTGCATTGGTAGGAGCAGAGTCCCATTCAAAACATGCACCATTGTAAATTAGTGCAATAAGTTTAGTTCCAAAATTATCTAATACCCAAAGACCTGGATCAAGAGTAACATCATCAGAAGATGACTCACCCCAAGCAACAAAAGCTGAGATGTTGGTTACTGTAGCTCCGGCTGAGTGAGTAGCTTTAGTAGTTCCGTTTACACCTCTGTTTCCTCCACTCAAGGTCCCTGTTGCCGTGTTATTGTTTGTATAGGATATATCTTCAGTCCCTATTCTAATTTCTCCTGATGCTGGAAACTGTGTAGAGTCAGCAATAACTATAGTCGTGTCAGTGGTGTTAGTTAGAGCTGTGCTCAAAGTAGTTGTAGATGGTCCTGAAACAGTTCCTGACCATTGTCCAGTACCCCATCCAAAACCTCCAACTTGTTGAGAAGGTCCAACACGATAGTATAATAAAGCGTCTGCACTACCTACGTTAGTCATTGGACTAGCTCCTTCATTACCACCCATTGTAACAGTTATGGTAGTTGCTGATGGTGCAGAAGCAACCATATATTTTAAATTATTAAAGTTACCATCTGCAAATGCAGAACCAGAACCAGATATACCACTTACGTTTTCAAACAAAAGAATATCATCATCTTGTAAGTTATGTGGACTTGGAAAAGTTATTGTTACTGTTGGTGAGCCAGTTTGACTAGAAAAATTAACTCCACTAATTGTAGTTCTAATGGGGTGTATGTCATAGAACTGACCTCCAGAATAAACGTATAAAATTTTGTTTGTGCCTATAGCAGCGTATTTAATACCTGCATTATTGTCAAATTGATGAAGAGCCCTAGCAGCACCTGTTAACTTATCACTTCCTAACTGTTGCCAACCACCTATTTTTTCAGGTGATCCATATCTAAAACGCACATTATCGCCATCAAACCATTGGCCTTCGGCCCCAGTTTCGGTGACTTGTTTGTTAAATCCGGGTAAAAATCCTAGTTTCTGTAGCATAAATCCTTATACTATTAAGGCTTAATTTTATCAATCAATAGTTTAAAAGCTTAAAAAGCCTCGTAAACTACATTCAATACTAATCTAAAGTCTTGGTCAGTGCAGGTAGTTCCTGAGTGAAACGTAGCACTTGGAAATGTAATCAAGGTATTTTCCTCCGACTTTACATTCTGATCTTTAAATCTCGTATACCCATTATTAGTATTAAGATATAGGATAGAAGTCAATGCATTAGAGGACTCAGTATCCTGGTGATAATCATGCTCTATAATCTCAGGTGTCTTAGTCAACAGGTTTAATTTAACCCTTATTAAACGTTTAATATTTAACTTGTCTAGCAAAGGCCTAATAACTGTAAAATGGTAGCTTGATGGCTTATCGTTTTTATAGAATATATGCACAAATTGTCGATGGGTATCGTTATCGTCGTACACACCTTGAATAAACCATTCAAATAAATTGCTTAATACTAGATCATTTAATTTTTTTATGTCTTGTTTTTTTAAAAAATCTTTCTTTATATCTATCATGATTTAAACCCTTCAAACGAAGAGTTAAATACTATCACACTTTTACGTTTGTTCGAATTATTAATTGGTGACCTATGGTAGAGATGTGATGAAAAAGTAAGAATGTCTCCTTCTTTTATATTTACTTTAGACCCATCTTCAAATTCTGTTGCTATCTTAGGATCAGGTAGTTCTAAAAAATACACATTAGAAAACTGACAACCTGAATGATTATGCCAGACTTGAAAATTTTGTTTACGATACTGTTGATACCAAGCTCTGTGTATGATGTAATATTGACTTTTTAAAGAAGCAGCCATGTTTAGTAAAAATTTTTCTAAGTGAGGAAAGAAGTAGTCCCAATATTCTCTAGTGTCATTTGGTTTTAAATAGAAGTCTGTTTTTGTTAAAGACTCTGTATGATCTTTAATGGACACGTCTGGCATCTTTTTAATTAAATTTAAGACTTTCTTTTTATGCAGTAAGTGATCTTTAAAAGGACTTACGTTTATCACTCTATTACACCTTTAGAGAGATTAAGATCCGTTGTAAAATTAGCGGCTACAGAAATTCTTTCACCTTTGCTTTTAAAAGGAATAACATAATGAAGAAGATTAAAAGGAAAGATAAACAAATCTCCTGGTTTTGGTAAATGTGCGTGTTCTGTTATGTTATGTAATCTTTGTTCTCCATATCTAAAGATAATAGCACCGGGTCCTGAAGAAGAACCTAGGTAGTCTTTATTTTCTTTTATGAGATCAGGAGGATTATCTAAATATAAAACACTAGAAAAGTGGCAGCTGCTGTGTGTATGTGGAGGATTAGATTCTCCAGCTATCATATAGTTAACCCACGCAGAGTTACATGTTAATGGTCCAAGAGTATTATTATGAAACTTTTGATAGCCATGTCGATAACAATCTAAATATTCTTTTATAATTTTTTCAAACTTTTTTCTATCAATAGAGTATTCGTCATCAATTACTCCAGCTAGTTTTTTTCTAAAATCACGTTTCTTTGATTTAACACATAATTTTTTTACAGCAGCTAACTCCTCACTAGTTATCTTAGTCTGCATTAAAAAAGGTCCGAAGAATGGGTGGTAATATTCAATCATTTAAAATCCAATGCACAAGTAATTCTTCTATGCTTACATTTTTTTACGCCGTGTTGATATTTTGAATCAAAGAATATCATCATACCATCTTCTTCTATCATGTGATATTTTTTATCACCGTTTATAAAATAAAGTGGGTTATCAGAAGAAGACTTTACGATAAGAATACATGACAATAATTCAGGCTCATGGTTATGAGGATTACAATGGTGATCTTTAGAATAGTAGTTTGCCCACCACCAAGACTTATTTAATTTTATTTGTGTGTATTTTTTTAAATAGTTAAATGAAAAATTATACAGCTCATTAAAGAATGTATAGTCTGGATTAAAACCTGATGTCAAAGCTTTGACATTGTTTAAATCTTTTTTCCATTTATGTTTTTCTGCATACACAACTTTTTTAATTTTTTTATTTAACTCAGGTTCTATGGCTGTTACTTTTATATTTAACATTTATTTAAAAACAGTGTTGGTTGCTATAATCCATCTAGGTTTATCATTCTTAATTTCTTTTGGTCTATGCCCTAATTGAGATGGCCATATATACCAATGGTCTAACACAGGTACAGTTTCAGTTTTAAAAAAATCATTTGCAAACTCTGTCCCATGATCTGTTTTAGTTAAGTAACAAATCCCTGAGACTTGTATCTTAGATTTATGTTCTTCTTGAAAATGATTGTGCCATACTGCTGGATTCTTTGTTCCTGGTTTTACATAGAGAGCCCATGACAGTGTTTGATCTACTTCATTATTTGGAAATATTGATTTTAAAATTTTGTAATAACTTTGATTTAATTTAATAATTTCAGAATGAGGTATGTCCAAAGCGTTAGCAGCCGATTGTTCTTTAGGGTGTGGACAATTGGGATATTCCATACAACATTTACAACCATCTAGATATTCTTTAAAAGCAGCTATTAACTTTTTATTATCTAACTTATCAAACTTATAAACTCTTATTGGTATGTCAGCAAAATCTATCATATTTTAAAAGGTATAAAATGATTTCCGTATAATCTATTTGGTAAAGATTTTATAGGAATTATATCAAATGCTATTGTAATACGTGGTCGTTTAGATTCTTTCCATACTGAACTACTGTGTTCATCACCATCACTTTTACCAATGACTATCAACCCTTCTTTACTTACTACTTTAACGGTCTTTTTAATATTAGGTATTCTATATTCTGTAAAACTATTACCAACTTGTGCACAATAAAAACCATGCCAAACTTTATGTTCTGGTTGCCAGTGTGGGTGCCAATCTATTTTTTCACCCTTTCTAAATACGTTCAACCAACTTTTTATAACATAAATCTTATCTTCTAATAAAGGTGTAATATTTTTTACTAGCTCCGCGTACAGTCTATTTAAATCAGGACCAGGAAATGTAAGAAGATTATATTTGTGATTATGAGCTGCAGGCACATTGCCATGCCATTTAGGATCAATTAAAGCAAAATTGCTTATTAAAGTTTGCTCTATTTCTAAACAATGTTTTACTAATTCTTCGTTGTTTATAGAATTTGTTTGAAAGCCATACAAATAATTATCGCTATATGTAATCATTAACAATAACTCTTTCTTTTAAACCATGCAGGCAAACCTGGATGTGGTCGTGTATCGTATAAATTATTCTCAGCACCCTCGGTGTCTTCACTGTTATAGTGTAGAAAAACTTGTGCACATTTTTCTCCAGTGAAAGGTTCTCTCCAATGTTCTAAATCCTCTCCTCTGTAAATCAACATATCACCTGGTTTTAAATTTATTTTAACTCCTTTTAAACCGTGTCTACCAGACGGCTCTAGATAAATAGGCCAAGGGTCTCCACCTAAATTTAATGTGGTAGATATTTCACAACTAAATCTATCTTTGTGTCTTTTTAAAATATCCCCTTTTTTATAAACCCTGACATAAGAATAATTTTCAAACAGATTCATTCCTGTTTTCTTTTCCATAAGTGGGTGTAATTTTAACAATAATGTTTCCATTGCTATGTCAGAATAATGAGCGTAAGTGTTAGGAACTTGTTGAGTAGTTTTTTCCCAAACTCCAAAAGCTTCTTCGAATGGGGATATATACTTGTTTTTAAACATAGTGTCAGCCACATCTCTTTTTAATAATATATAATTATAACAGAACTGAGCTAGCTCAGGACTAATAGCTTGTTTAATTACTTCGTATTTCTTTTTCTTAAAACTCATATTGTTGGTGCCGTTCCTTGTATTAAATCTCTGTGTATTGCTTGAATATTAAAATGAATAAATCTAAAAGGTTCTTTACCTTTATCAACTGTAAAAGCATGTGGCAGATAGCTGTTAAAAATCATCAAAGCACCTGGGTTACACTGGTGAGAGACCTGTATGTTAGATGAGTTTATATCTTTATTTAATTTAACTGGTAGCTTTGCCATTGCAGCTGAAGGCCTTGGATCAAAGAAAACAGGTTGTGCAGTTGCAGCTGAAGATTTTAAAAAATAAAAACCTGATACATGACTATTAGGATGAACATGTGTATGTTGATGAGCTCCACCATTTTTAGAAAATTCTTGTAACCAAAAATCTGTTACTACAGGGACATAGTTTTCTATGTTGTATCCTTGACTATCTAAAAAATGCCAGCTTTTATCTACAACGTAATCTAACAAAGTTTTAAAATTAGGATCTGATTGTAGTTCATCAGAATGATGAATAAGTCCGAAGTCTTTTGTATCTTTAATCAAATCTTTATTTTTTGCTCTTGCATTTTTAATATGGACATTGCCAGCTTTGTTTAAAGTGTCGACCCACTCAGGTCTATAATCTAGCCACACAGGTGATGCAAAATAACTTTCTACCCTCATATTGTCTTTCATAATGTATATATATCAATAATATGGTTTTCCACAAGTCCAAATAACCAAACTATATCTAGTTCCTTTCGTAACTTTTTTTACTCTGTGCCAAACAAAAGATGGAAATACTACAATAGAACCTCTAGGCAATATCTCTGAACACGCGGTTGTTTCAATCTTTTTTCCTGGCTCATTATTATTTTTAGCAAACTCTAGTTCTCCTCCTTCATAATCTTCTGGATGAGATAGACTACATGTAACAGATAGCTTTCTTATCTTTCCATGTGATGGATCATTTGGTCTATCGTAAGGAATATCCCATGAATCACAATGCCAACCATAATATTGATTTAATTTATATTTAGTAAATTGACAAGATTCAGATATATCCCATTGAAAGTTCCAACCTGCATTTTCGTTAGCCGTTTTTACGTAAGGTAAAATTTCTTTATATATCCATTGATCATTTAACCATGCAACATTAGAGTCTCTTTTCTTTTTTAAATCTTTAAGATCCTCACCAACCAACTCTCCTTTGTCTTTAAACTTACCTGTAACAGCTGTCTGTTCTTTTTGCATATTGCCATATTCAATAAGCTCATCACAAAACTTAGGTGATAAAGCACTTTGAAAATACCAATACGTGTTTTTTAAATTCATTAATTAACAATGAGGTGTTATTTCTTCATACGTAACCCTTAAAACTATTCTTTGATCATCTAGTTTATTGGGTAAAAGATAATATTCTAGATTAGAATTAAAAATTACATACTTGTTACTTTCTATCGGCATGTTCCAATATACTCCTTTCTTACGGTTGTTATCATACTCTATTATCATGTCATTGTCATCACTATCTATAAAATAAAGCATAACAATATCCGGACTGTTTTTTAAATCAGCATAATTTAAATGATGTCGTTTTGTAGTTCCTTCGTTTTTCCAATGAACCATAACATCATGAGTTTTTCTTCTTAACGTCTTGCCTGTTTTTAATTGATATTTTGCTTCAGCGTAATCTAATATCCAAATAATATCCTGTGATAAAGGTACGTGAACGTCTTTAAATCTATTTAATTTTCGCTCATGTAAATCTTGAATGTTCCAACTTATAAAGTCATAAACGTTTTCAAAATTAACTTTAGATAATGATAAAGGTAGTTTTCCGTGTAAGATAAATTGTTTAGATAGCTCTACTTCTTTCATAGGAATTTAAATACTACATTCCTTCTCGCCAAATAACCTCTTTATCCCACGATTGAGTTCCTTCATTCCAATGATACAAATCATCTACACCATTAGTTTGGGTTGAAGGTGCTGGAGTTGGTGCTTCCCAATCCATCGTAGTTTCGTTTATTGTCCAACTATTAAATACTACCCCGTCGTCATTTTCAGGTCTAGGTAATATGAATGCATCTCTTGTTGGATCATACGTAGCCCCAGGAGTTGCATAATTATATCTCAACATTTTACTTTGATCAGATGCAACTGATCCATCATTGTTTAAATATCTTCCTCTTCTTGTGTGGTATGAAGTTTGTTTCCAATGTTCCCAACCATGTACGTTTCTTAAAAAGTTAATACCCACTTCTTCGTTCTCTGCTCCGTTTTTCATAAGGTGTTCATCACCTACTGAGTGAACAGAAAGTACAACGTTGTTTTCATCTAATTTTGCAAAGTGTGCCATAATATTATTGGAACTTGTATCTAATCGCTACAAATCCTGATCCTCCTAATCCCGGTGAACAACAACCTGCGCCAGTGTTTCCACCTCCGCCACCGCCTCCAGAATTAGCTGGAGAAGGACTGTTTGTTTGGCCTCCGCCTCCATATCCTCCTGATCCTGGTGAGCCTGGAGAATAAGTTCCTCCTGCGCCACCGCCAGAAAAATATCTGTTAGAACCTGATGGTCCCGGTGTTCCATAACTTGGTGCTGTTGGTCCAAAGAATGATGTTGAAATACCTGATCCGTTTCCACCGCTTCCTGCTGGTGTAGTAAACCCAGGTGATCCGTTAGTTCCTGAGCTATTAGCTCCGCCTCCGCCACCTGCTCCTGGCGAACACCCACCCGTAGAGTTTCCTCCTGGGTTTCCTTCTGGTGGAGAGAATCCACCTGCGTTTCCGGACCCTTGTCCAGATGTTCCGTTAGTTCCGCCTCCTGATCCTCCAGGTTGGCCGTGTCCTCCACCTCTTGTAGAAGTGATCGTACTAAAAATTGAAGGTGTCGCTGCTGAATATCTAGGTGAAGGCGATGATCCACCACCTGCACCAACTTGTACAGGATATGATTGAAATGCTACTGCAAGGCCACCAAATTCTGGACTTGGATAGTTTGTTCTCCAGCCTCCGCCTCCTGCGCCTGCTCCACGGTATTTTCCACCACCTGGGCCTCCGCCTGCAACAACAAAATATTCTACTGTGTTAGAGCCTGCAGGTGTTCCCTCATTAGCAACAGCTAAAGTACCGTCACCTGTAAAAACGTGAATTTTATAATTTCCGTCTGTGATTGTAGTATTACCGCCAGTCGCGTTAACGTATGGGGTTATGGTTCTTCCTCCGGCTCCGAAACCTAAT
>Ga0209645_1000534_pt1 | contig 19540 bp, 19 predicted proteins | sample ETNvirenome_6_30_FD_184070 | JGI IMG/M metagenome (GOLD analysis project Ga0209645, IMG submission 184070) | Marine viral communities from the Pacific Ocean - ETNP_6_30 (SPAdes) (version 2) | ecosystem: Environmental > Aquatic > Marine > Oceanic | place: Pacific Ocean | collected 2013-06-19
CCATCAATCGCGAGGCCCGCCATATCTTTTCGCTTTTCTTTAAACGTTTTCAAGCTTCCCAGCGCAACAATTTCGTCCTTGGTCATCTTGATATATCTTTTCATGTCTTGGACACTTTTCACAGTTTCAGCAACCGTCTCCTGATTGGCCTCTGCCTGTGCAGCTTCCATCTCAGCTTGTCCTGCTTGCATCTCACCAGTTCGGAAGAAAGTCTGGACCTGCTCCTGGGTCATGTTAAGCTGGTCGCCCAGTGCTCTTAATCGAGTCTTGGACATGTTCTCAACGTCAACGCCCTGGTCCATCATCTGGTCTCTCATGCGGATTAAGAATTCTTCTTCATCCTCATTGGCAAGAGCCATCATTTCCATAGCGTCCATTTGTATGCCAAACATGGCAGACAGATCACCCATCTTTTGAGCTGCTTGATCAAAGCTTCTAAACCCGTTGATTATTCCCTTTACGGCATTAAGATCCAGACCTAACTGCTTATAGGCAGCTGCCATTCGACCAGCTTGCTCAACAGTCATATTACCAAACGTTTCAGTGTCAGAAAGAACTTGAGCCATTTCATTTGCAAGGTCTTTCTGTCCGATGCCTACAACCTCTGATAGTTTCTTTGAGTGTGCAGCAATATCTGTTAAGATCTTGTCGGAAGTCTCTCCAGAGTAGGCATAAGTTCTTTGAAGAAGTTTTGTTGTTTCTTGCTGTGATATCTCAAGGTTTTTTCCAATTAGAAGTGCTCTTTCTCGCTCATCAGCATCAAAAGATTTAAGTGCCATCGCGTTCATGTTGTTCATTTCAACAATGAGAGCTGTGTACTTTTCTTTAAACTCATCGTGTTTAAAATGCTTTGATAGTCGACTAGTCTGATTGATGTAGGCATCATCCAGGGCGATCATTCGCTGCATTTCAGCATCGACAAACGCATTGGACTGGTCTTTCATGGCTTTAAAAGCCTGGTTCGACATACCAAACATGTCTTGCATAGCATTAAGCGGATCTAGAATACCTGATGCATCAATATTCTCAAACCCTTTTTCCATGGCAACATAGGCTTTCTTGGCTACATCAAGTGTCGCGGAAGCAATTTTGACTGCCTTGGAGGCGATGTCTAAACCTTGCCCCGTCCCACCAGGTGGATTTCCCCCAGACTTGCCAGGCTTTGGTGTTTCGATCATTCCGAGGAAGCCGCGGCCTTGAGGCGGATTCTGCATGCTGAGGTCTGGGTATGTGGATTTCGCCTTGCTCTTCGATTCGACTGGGACCTGCTTGGTAGTCGTAATCCCGTTTTCGACAACTTCAATCAGTGCGTATTTTTGTGCCATAATCTATCTCTTAGTGCTTATTCATATATACTTATCTCACTGGCCAAATTTCTTATTTAATTGTTCCTGGTACTGAGAGAAAGATTGATTGTTTTCTGCAGATGCACTTCTGCGATTATCTGGGTTGTTTTTGTCCTTATAATACTTCAACAGGCGATCAATGAACCACCGGCGATATCTTACCGGAAGTCCTCTCACCTCTGAATAACTCATGTTGAGGTGCATCTGAAGCTGGAACGCTTCCTCTAGGAAGCCCTCTCTCCAGTTATGTACCGGGCCAAAAAAACTCGGAAGTCATCGGAAGGTTCGTGGCATTCCGACTTTTGCAGTTGCTGCATTCATAATTTACTTTCATGTCCATTCCCGGCTCCAGCGTGTTAATTGCTTGCCTGAGTGCTCTAGAGTCGAAAGCGGGCATATTCATAATGAAGTGTCTAATCTTGTTTTTGTCTCTGTTTCCGTCAATAGCAACAACGGCATGATTTAAGAAACCGGTGACATTTCTTTCTAGCTTTGTGTCAAAGTTCTTTTGAAAAGATTTGTTAACTGCTGCCCGCTCGTTCTCATCTCTTACTGTCAAGAATTTAAAGATCACTTCCTTTTTTGTTGTCGGGAGCGTAAATGAAAACTCATTTTTGCCGGGTGTGGAAGGTTCAACAGCTAGACGCTTAATGCCTAAGTCTGATAGATTAACATCCATTTCATTTACGTGTGAGCATTCAGGACATGTGGCGCGAATTGGATACTCAGGGCCGTAACCAGTAATTCTAATTGCAATCATCAACGCATTTCGATCACCAAGCGTAAGACTATTGACATCAAAAGACTTGTCTGTAATGCATGCCTCAATAAGCTTGTCAATTACCAAGCCTTCTTTAATATAGGCAGGGCTTGACAGAATGTCTTCTTCGTTTGCAGTCATTGCCTTAATTGGAATTGTTTCTCTGTTGTACAGAGTTGTATCTGGGTCGTACAAAACGCCCCTTGACGGAAGAGGCACAGACTCAATAGGTACCTCCCAACCAAATTCATCCTTCATCACATTCTGCGTAGGCATACTGGGATGATGTTTATCTATCTTTCTTGACACTAGACCTCCAAATAAAAACGTCCGTATATATTATACGGACGAATTTAAAAAGAGTTAATAAACTTTTTGCTTTAGAATTGCAAGACGCAATTATCAAATTTAAGTGTGAGGTCAATCATCATTAAATCCTCACCGCCGTAAGATAAGCTTCCAAAGTTTGCCGAAGTTATAAAGGCACCCTTGATATCCCAAAGTTCAACGACTGTACCAACTGGATCAAGCATCTTAAGTTGAATGTCGCGCTTATAGAAGTCTGCGTAACCTGCACGGCCAGAAACAGATTCATAGTGTGTTCGAATCCATTCCATTACTTGTTGTGCGCCGGATGGTGCAATTGGATCGTGAAGCTTCACTGACAAGTCACCGAAAGTCAGCTTTCCGCCAATCATTCGATAGCTGTTCATGAAGTCAATTTTCTTTTCTCCGAGAGTGATTGATGGTCTGTTTGCATCAGTAACCAAAAATGCATCGATGCCCTCTATTGCAAGGACCCACCGATAACTTCTTTTTGGCTCAAACTTATTGGGAAGCATATCGGTAACTGAAAGTGTTTCTGCCATGTCTTAATTCTCCTAATTCTTAAATATATATCATGCGATCAGATATTTGACCCTGCATTTGTAACAACAAAGTCAAGAGCGATGAACTCAACGGATCTAGTGGGTTGCAAGAAGATCTTTCCACGAATTGTGTTATTCTCAACATCTGCTTGTGTAGTTGTTGTTGTATCAATAACAACCTTAAACCTATCAACACCACTTTGTTCCTGAACTTGCTGTAAGACAGGATTAACAAGAGCACTAAACTTCTCTAATGTTTCTTCTCTATTGGGTTCGAACAGAAGAGTGTTAGCGATATTCTTGACCTTTCTTCTCACCGCAATGAGAAGCCTTCTAACATTAACTCGGTCAAGTGCAGAAGAAGCTGCCATTAATGTCTTTTGTCCCCAAACTGTTACCCCCGTTCCTGGGAAAGCAGTAATTGGGTTTAAGTCTGCATCGTACAGATCATCTAAGTTTGTTCTGTTAAGCCTGACTGAAGCCATCTCAACAGATTCTAGTGCGCCTCTTGTGAAACCAGCGGGCGCAAACCACGGATGACCAATTCGATCGTTAATTGCGTACGCGCCTAAAACAGACACAGACGGCGGAACCTGGACAAGCGCGTTTGTTGTTGGATCTGTTACGACTAAGTCAGGGAAGTATGCTGCAGCGAAAGAACTATCAAGTGCTCTATTCTTGAAAGCTGTAACTGTGTTTGCAACATGAGGCATAGAGACTGAAGACGTAATTACATTATTAAATTGATCTCGTTCCTCGACATCCATGATGTACATTGCATCAAATCGCTGTTCTGTAGAATTGATTGCGTAATCTGTAATTGATGAATGTCTCATTCCCGGTATTGTAAGGAGTTGTACATCGACGTCAGTCTTAGATGCCATAATGTCGATTGCCTTTCTAAACGAAGCAACAGTGTTTCCAGCTGTCTCACCCTGAGTTGAATCATCCATCTCTCTCTTTGCAGAAGCATTAAGCATCTTGGATTGATCTGCATCAAAAATGTTTAGGCCGTCAAATCCGCCTTGCAACGGAAATGTGAATTTGGCAAACTTTTTGTTTGATACTTTTTCTAAGTCTGAAGCTCGGAAAGCACGTGTTTTAAGTGCGTCGTTGGCTGAAATGTTACCGCCTCTGACGTAAGAAGCACTCAACCAGTATTCTGGATCCGCCTTACCATCTGAACCGGTTCTAACTCTAATATTCTCTAGCGTGAACTTATTATTGTTAAAACGGTCTGAATCAACGACTGTGCCGTTAACATCAGCAGCACCTGCATTGTCGCCTACAGAGAAGTTTAGGGTGTCCTTTCTGTGTGTTGGAAAGTGCTTAACATATGTGTAGAGAGAATTATCAAACAGACCTACCTTGTTAGGTGTTGTTGCCGAAGTCTTTCTTGTACTCTGCATACCCCAGTATAATCTACTGTCGTCTCTTTTTTGCTGCCCCGTTCCTTGAGCTACAGTATCTCTGTATGGGAAGGGCGGCTCAACAACTCGAGAAAGCAATTCTGTGCCTGTAAAGAATTTTGTTGACTTTATCGCGCCTGATGCCATTAGTGACCCACTAGTGTTTAAGTGTCTAGGGCCTCGGAAACCCATAGGCAATGCTGTGCTTGGAACTTCTTGTGCCTTCATTGCATTTGACATTTGAACTCGAATGTATCTAGATCTAACTGGGTGTGCTCCATCAACAGTTATCTTTTGTGATTCAGCATCATTGTCAAAGTTAAAGAAGACATGTTGATCGCCAATTGCTCTGGCAACATATCTATCGGAGCCAGGATCTAAACTAAGACCTCTAAAGCTTTCTAAAACAACTCGCTCATCGTCAGTATCGTTAAATCTTCTTACAAGAAGATCAAATGTACCGTAAGGATCTATATCTGACGTTGCCTTTGAAATGTTCTCAATTGATATCTTGTACTTAGTAGACGGGCCTGCACCATCAGAAAGTGCATGCACCTTAAATACGTCATAAGGATCTGCACCAAACTTTTGAGTGATGACAAAAGGTGACTCAGCATGTGTAAATCTATCTTCAAACGATTCGTATACTGGAACGTTTGGAGTTGTCACAGAAACCCCATTCTTTCTTGGCTGTGAACCTGTGAGCAAGAATGCAATATCCTCCATCGATCCGGTTGTACCGGTTGTGTATACACCTGCGTGGAGAGCACCTGAGCCTGTAACAGCTGCAAGGTCTGGGTAGATATCGTAAGAACCGTATAGGCAGTGCCCTTTTTTCTCAGTTTGAGTTGGATCAGTGTTAAACACATTTGGAAAGTAATTCGGTGCTGTCATATCAAATGAAGCTGTTATGTGAGTCTTACCTTGCGAGCCATCATAACCGTTTAATAACATAACGAATTCTTGAGAATTTAGGTTAACTGAGCCTGTAATTGTTCCTTTTTGTCCTTGGACTGCACCATTGGCACCGGCTGCTGTGTCGGTGTCGCCAGGCTTAGCTGAGTGCGCAGCTCCGTTTCTTTGAGCGCTAGAGCTAAGTGTTAATAAAACGCCACTTGGGGCGAGGATGACACCGCGGAGGATTGGAACTGCCTGGTTGTCGTCAAAGCCACCTGAGAATACACCATTTGCAGCTGCAGAGCCGGCGTCAACTGCAGTTGCACCTAGATCATTTGTAACAGTTGTATTTCCAGCTGCGCCTGCAAGATTTTGTGTCACTGTGATTGTATATGGGTCTGTACCGCCAACTGCAGAAACTGTAACTTTAGATGCTATTGAGCTAGCTTCGATTGCAGTTTTTAGATTGTCTGCTCCGTGTTTTGAGCCGGCACGTGAAAATAACGCTGTGGACAAAGTACCATCTGTTGTAGAATTGTCTGCTTCAAATGTTTTTGACGTTCCATCGGTGGTGACAATTGTAATTGCTTGTCCGGCGGTGGGTGCGTTTGTAAATGTAAGTAGTGCTGATGCTGCTGTAGTTATTGTTGATTTCTGTATTCCAGCGCTACTGAATATTGTCGAGCCATTTGACTCAGACATAAATGTACCTAAGAAATAAGTACTTCCAGCAGGAGCTCGAGAAGCATGTGCATTTGCAAACGGGTTGTTGCCAACGATTCCGTTATCCTGAACCTGTGGATCACCAACAACGAAGCCTGCATTTGTGACGTTACCTGTTGAAGTGTCTCTCTTTTTACCGTTGCCAGCACCAAGTACTCTTAAGTAGACAAGAGACTGGGCGTTTCGGAGCCATTCGCTAACAGCAATCGGACCAAACTTTTCGCCGTCAGTTGCTCCAAAAACTTCTTTAAATTGGTCGAATGATGCAACATTAATAGGCACAAAAGCAGGTCCCTCTAAAGCTGTACCGATAACACCTGCAGGAATTCCTACAGGACCAACTCTTCTCGGCCCTGAAAGGTCTATCTCTCTAGTGCTTACGCCTGCCGATTTAAATGTTAATTCTGCCATTTATTATCTCCGTAATTTTTCCTTATACCTTTAAGTATCTTCATTCGAAACTTACGCCTGAATTTGTGATGATAAAGTCCATAGCAATAAATTCGACCGCGCGGGTTGGAACAAGAACTATTCTACCGTTCAGCCTATTTTGCTCAATATCTTCGTTTGTGTTGTTAGAAGAATCCATAACAACCTTAAACTGATCGATACCTTGTTGGGCTTGAATTGTCGCTAATTGAGGCGTTACTTGAGCAACAAATCTTGCTCTAGTTGCTGGTGTATTTTGCTCAAAGATGATTTTAGCAGCAATGTCTGAGACAATTCGCTTAACTTCTAAAAGCATTCTTCTAACATTGACCCTGTCTAGCGCTGAGCGTGCTTGCTGAAGCGTCTTTTGACCGAATATTACAAAGCCTCCGTTTGGAAAGTTTGCAATCGGATTAATCATTGCTTCATACATCACGTTGCGATCTTCAGCTGTTAACCTTACTTGAGTATTCATTACACCTTCGAGAGCACCCCTGTTAAATCCTGCGGGCGCAAACCATGGATAAGAAACTGAATCGTTATAAGCCAGAGCCCCAATAGCTGCAACAGAAGATGGAACTGTTACAGCATCTCTATTAATTGGATCTTCCATAACAACGTCAGGGAAGTAAGTTGCTACGTAGTTGTTGTCAAGTGCACGACCTTCGAATTGCTCGACTGATCTTCTGACGTTTGGTCTGTTTGCTGATCCATCGAATAGACGATTTGTTCCGTCGTCGTATTCCGGAATGTCCATAATGTAAAGAGCTTTGCTATAATCTCTAGTGAGGTCAGAAACGTAATCAGTTACGTAAGGATCTCTAATGCCTGGGACAGCTACAACATTGACTCTTGACACCATTGGGTCGGTTATAATCTTAGCAGCTGTTCTGTAAGAATTAATAATGTTATTATCCTTAGCTGAGCCAGGAGAAGAAAGTTCTGATAAGTGAAGGTAACCTTGCTCGCTACCGTCAGCCTTACCGCCGCCTTCAGTTGAGGCTGCTCTATCATTCATCTTTCTCTGATCCGAATCAAGAATATTTAATCCATCAAACCCACCATAGAACATGTTTGTAAACTTCATGTAATCAGTAAATCTATTAAACTTAGTTGCTGATCTTGCAGCTGCTAAAGTGGCAAATGTAACACGGCGTGGGTTATCGTCGCCATCTTTGATCGTGTACTGAGGTGTAACAAGAACTGCGTTCCTGATGTATGCAGCTTCTCTCATGTGATCGCTCACAGATCCTGTAAATATTGCATCGATCTCTGCATCAACTGCCCCTGTTCCAGCAGCTGTGTTATTGTAAAACGCTACGTTTGCAAGTGAGAACTTGTTGTTGCAGAATGCATCAGCACCGCTTCCCGTGGTCATCGTATCAAGTTTAGATATGCCTAAGAACTTTGAATAAGTTGCAATTAGCGGGTTGGGAAGTGCGGATGCGTTTGCTTGTAGCGCTGCGTTTCCTATAGAAGCTGTTAAGGGCAGTCTTTCAAATTTAATCCCCCAGAAGTATCTGTTATCTGCTAGTTCCAACTTACCAGGAGCCCCGGTGAACCCAGGCGAATCACTTGTGTCTTGAGCCCCTCGTGTTGCCTTAAATCTGAGTGGGACGGGAGGGGCGACAGCATGGGTAAGTGTCTCAGTTCCTGTCTCAGCAACGAGGGCACCTCGACCTCTTGGGCATCTAACTAGCCTTGGCACCGCCCTAGTGCTGCCTAGCCCAACGAGAGGTGTTGTTGTGTCTGTCAATTCGTCTGTGAACTTAGGAACAGGAAGCCCTCTAAAGCCAAATGGTAGTGTGCTAGCAGGAATCTCTCTGTTTTCGACCTGCGGTGACATTTTTACTCTAACAAATCTTGAGCGATTTGGTCGTTTACCTGTAACATTTATTCTTCTTTCTGAAGCTGTCTCTGCATCAAAGTTGTACATTACTTTTAAATCACCAATTTTGTTGGCAATGTAGTCATCGTCTCCAGGGTCCAACGTACAAAGAGGAAATTGCTCCAAGACTTTCATGTCTGTGTCTGTATCATCAAATGCCCTAATGAGGACTGTGAACGTTCCATACTCGCTCTTTGGATTTGTTGATCTTCTAAGGTTAGATATCGAAACCTTCACCTTAGCATTTCCAGCCACGCCGTCGTCTAACATTTCAAAATGAAACAAGTCAAACTCATCTTTGCCAAAAGGCTGCGAGATGAATGAAGTTGTTCTCGCTGTCTGGTATCTTGTGTTAAAAGACCCGAATGCAGTTGCGAACGGCAAGTTTGTGTCCCCGCTTGAATTTGATTTTCCTTCTGAGCCAGAAAGAAGACCAACAGATGGGTTTGACGCGTCGTATTTAACTCTTGCTAGCTCAGATTCCACAGCAAAATCACCATAAAGAAGGTGCTGCTCAGCGTGAAATCTATCAGGACTTGTATTGAGAATCTTTCCAACATAGTGTTTGCTAGATGGGTCAAGTGACGCGGTATAAATCCTTACACCAGAACGCCCTTCAGAAGAGCCTACAGATGCTAGAGACGAAGAAAGCATCAACTTAAACGTACCATCTTCTTCAGAGCCGCCGCTGTAAGCAGATATCTTCGCTAAATCAGGCGGGCTATCTGTGTAGTAAGCGTCATGATCAAGAACTTGGAATCTTGAACCTGAGGCGCAGAGTATCATTGCTCTTACCAATCTAATCGGTGTAGCTGTATTAAAAGACTGGTTATCTGAAAAGATTGGGAAACCTACAGATTCATATTCATTTAAAACATCATGTACACCTGCAAGATACTGTACAGAGCCCAATCTTCTTCTGTCAAGATCGCCTGCTGTCGCACCCATTGATTCACGACCCATGGTTCCAGAAAGAATAAATCCAGCATTCTTAACAGTGCCTTTTGACATTGTGACAGATATATCACCTGACGTTAAGTTTGATCCTGCACCCAGAACGCGCACATATGTTAATGCTGTTCTGTGCTTAAGCCATTCGTTAGCTGCATACGGACCAAAAAAGTCTGTATTTAGTGTTCCAAATTTGCTTTCGAAGTCAACAAAAGATCCCACAGTGACTGGTACAAATGCAGGTCCCTTGTCTGCCATTCCAATAATTCCTGCAGGCACGCCCTCTATTTCTCTTGTTCTCTGGGTTAAATCTATTTCTCTTTCGAAAAAACCCGGGGATCTGAAAGTCTGTTCTGCCATCGATCTCTCCTTAATTACCTATATAACTATTACTCTAAGAGCCAAACATCTTATCATAATTATTCTTGTTTACCGTCAAGTTCTTTGATAATTTTTGAAGACAGTACTGTCTCCCCTGCTCTTGCATTTCTTGATTTGACTCTAGAAAATTCTGTTTTTGTATCTTTGCTAAATGGATTGGGTACAAAGTTCTCTATGACCTCTCTTGATTCCCCTCTCCTAAGATTTGATTCTTCAATATTTGTAAGATCTGTCAGAACGTGTCTCGTTACTTTCTCTTCTTTTGTTTCGGGCTGATAATCAGTCACTACTGCGTTTGCATCTGTGTAGGAGAAACTTAGCACCGGTGCTGAAACATAAGTTCTCACAAGATTAGGCAACCCAGGATGCTTCGGGTTGATTACATAACCCGGTATTGTTACAGATATATTGTGCTTTATTATTCTTTCTGAATCAGTAAATTCATCTAAGTTTGACTGGCTTCCAAAGCTTTGTTTAAAAAATGCCACTAATTCATATCCACCATCAGTAGTGATTGGAATTTCTTCTCCTTGGCCGGTGAAATTCATCATTAATGTTTCAATCATTTGATTTGCTTGCTGCATATACTGTGTCCAGAACACAACATCGTAGGTTATTGCTACAAAATCTGGATATGGCACTTCCATAATTTCAAATACATTAACACCTAAATCAGGCTTAACAGCAACAGTTGAATTTTTAGAAAAACCTAGTGCTTCATTAGTCCGTCTAGTTGCAACACGCCCTGGCTTGGAACTAAACCCGCCCGTAATTCCAGTATTTTCAAGTAAGTTGTCAAGAGAAGCAACATTGTCTTGGTGCTTTATCCCCATCTTATTGACAACGTTTTGAAACTTCCTGTCTCTCTCGCTAAGTCTATATTTTACTGTGTATCTTGTTTGTTCTCTAAATGCAATTGCTGTGCCATACCCAGCTTGTGATGGAGAAAAATCGATATCATTTCTAACTATTGATATTATTGGTAAAATTAGAGCGTTGTCCTTGTCTCGAATAGGGTTCTTTCTTCTAGTTAGTGCGAATCGTTCTCCGGCAGCAAATATAACAGGCACTTTTTGTAACTTGTTTTGTGATTTTACCTCAAATGAAAGTTTCTTATCAAATAGATGAAATATCGCGCGGTCGATATCTTCAATTCCAATTGAAGGTATTGTGAAATCTTCAGGAGAATTATTCCCATCAAAATCTCTGATTATCTTACTGCCTTTTGGTTTTGGTGCCTTAGCCATTATTAATCCTCATCGTAAAAGGAAGAACCAACACCTGTGGCGTCGCCTTGAGAAGACACTTTCTTAGGACCGGTTAGCGGATCATCGAGTACACCTCGTTTTCTTAGTTCTCGAACATCTCCCGTTTCGCCGTTTTCATTGTGCTTAAACCCGCGCTGCTGAACAAAAGTCTCCTGAACTGCATCGGGGTCGGAATATTTTTCTTCTGTCGGACCAAATATCTTTGAAAGGAAGACACCTTTTCTTGCCTGTTTTCCAGTAATTGTAACAAACCGCTTGTATTCAATTTGTCCAAATATTGTATCAGAAGCCGGTGCTTTAATTACTTCAAAAAATGTAGTACCGTATGAAAAGAAGTCGCCCTCCATAAGATCGATACCTTTATCTAGCAGATCTCGCGACTGAACATACACTTCGATAGAATAGTAAGTTTCTGATCCAAATCTGTTCGTCCTCACTTCGTCAGGTTCATACTTTACCAAGCAATCCAATTCCATTGGATTTTCAAATATCTTGTCCGGAGATTCTTCATAGACGTCGTGAATATTTGACTTAATTTCTGAAACTGGAAAGTAATAAATTTTCTGACCTATTACGTCCTTGACTAGCTCTTTTCCTAAGTCATTAATAAAGTTTATCTCTCTTGGTGTTATAAATAATCTGCCCATTGGTTACCCCATAAATATTGCTTTGCCGTTAGGAACAGGAACAAACCTTAATTGTTTCTGCATCATTTCAGCTCTGTTAGACTGAATTTCTATCAACTTATCATATGTCATTGTATCTAACATTTCTCTCAACTGGGTCTTAAGATTATTTTGATCTTCTCTCCCTTGTGATATTAAATCTGCACCGTTCAAAGTTACATCGGCGCCAGGGACAGGTATATTACCGAACTTAGACCTGATCAGACCTAACTGCTCTCTGCTAAGTGCAAGGGTAAACTGTCTTATCCACTGTTGCCCGATTGCGTTAATCTTTCTGTATTCTATATTTCCAAAAGGCAGGTTAGACATATTTGAAACACCGTTTATCGATGCATCTGTATACGCAGGTGATTTTGGATCAGGATACTGGCGCATCTTTATCCATAATTTTTTTGTGCCGTTTAAGTCTGTAGGCGTTGGAAATATTCTTAAGTTTGTACCGTTTATCTCATAAGAATAGTTTGATCTTCTCACCCTGTTCGATAAATCTAACTGTCCAGCTCTAAGGATATCTTCAAAGACAGGAAGCACATAAAAGATCGTCTCAGGAGTAAAAGACTCAAATGAGAATTCATTATTCAAGTAGTTAATTGCTGATGTTGTGTCAAAAAATCTGTACGCCGCCTGTGGGTTAAAATGGAAAACTTCGACAACTCTTATTTTTCCTTTTGTGTTGTCAAATAAAGGATCACCAGCGCTATCTTTTAACTCTGTGTAGATATTATAGTCTTGCCGTCCAGATTGCAAAGTTATTGACCCAGATACAGTATTATAAGACCCACCAATTCCTGCTTCCATAGCATAGGGTTCAGCAAATCTAGACATGTATTCTAGATTTTCTCTAATAAATTTTTCTTCTGATCCGGAGGCAATATGAGGATTGTCTGCACTACCAGTAGGAAAGCCTAAGTAGTTTACAAGTTGCGACTTTGCCTGATACTGATTTAGTATTGAGCCGTACTCTAAAACAGACTCTTCAAAGTTTGCAAAAAGTTGTTTCTTGGTAAGCTCAACAGATAATATGTCATCACCTAGCTTTCGCTTTACAAAAACCACCATTTTGTCAGCTTCGGTTTGGAAAGCTTCTTCAGCATCAAATATACCAAACGGGGTTGCGTTTGTTGTTGCCGCAAATGTTGCCATGTTACACTCCTCTGCTATATGTATATATAGGCGAACACAACACGACTGACCTTGACATTATGACGTATTCAGCAAAATTTGAAATTTCCAAATAAATTAGAAACTATTTTTTTCGCTTGTATCTACGTTCACTTATTTCCATTTTTTCATCTTGCACACCGTGCTTTTCACTTTCATTTTCGTGCTCTGTGACACGAACAGCTTCAAGCATATGTGCTGGAATATTTGTCTGAATTCCTGACGAAGGCCACTCAACATCATAAACTGATATCTTTCCCTGCTTATCAAGTGAGTGCCACAAAACATTACCGACTTCATTCAAGGAAGAACCCTTCTTCCTAACATGTGTAAGTCATGTATGCCCGATTATCTCTTCATGACCTTTGGTCTTATCGGGCACATGGTCTATTCCATATTCATAATAGTCATAAGAGGGAAGCTTTTTTAGCTCTTCCCTTATTAGGCTTCTAAGCTCTGTTAGCGTAATTTTCATAACATCCTCGCAAATTTATTTATTATCACCCAGAAGTATCGATCTCATAGTATGCGTAAATCTTTCCAGAATCAGGATCACGACTGATCTCGAACTTCCACATAGGTGCGCCTCTGTACTGGTTGTTAAGGTAGTCTACAGCTTCTTCGTCAGACATACCGTCGGGAGCGAAGCGTGTACCGATACTTGTATGACCGTAAGTTGGTCTGCCGGAGCCGCGGCCTTTTGCAGGTTTAATCGTCACTCTGGTATTTCCAATCATTTCTGTTGTTGCTGCTAAGTGATCAGCTCGCTTCTTCTCTGCTGCTGCCCTTGCATCCATTACTTTTCTTATTAAATCTTGACCGGTAGGAAGACCTGTTAGTTCTCCATTTCTTTCGGCTTGGACTGCTTTACGGAGATGAAAAGAGATAAATCGCTTGTCCAGGCTAGTCTTGTTTTGAATTTCACCAACTGCTCGGCGCATAGCATCTGGCCCCACTGTACCAAATCCCGCGGGATTAGGGTCGTTAACTATTCCTGGTGCATGCTTGATCATTAGATCATAGGCAAGTGCAATGTCTTGAGCAAGATCTGCAGATCTAGATCTTTTCATCTGATTCATCATTATCTCATCAAACCCAGTTCTCATTATAGAGCCGGCGCCGTGTTGCTTTTCAATCTGTGCCATCGCATCTCGAATTGCATGGTAATGTTTTCCCATGCTCTCGTTAATGCTTTCTGCTTTTTCTGTCACAATCTTTCGTATATCAAGTCTAGATAGCTTTTTCATGATGTCTTATTAACCTCTGTTTAATTGCAATGACTTACACATATAAATATACCGTTAACTTCTAAAGTACAACAGAATTCAACGTCGTCAATGTTTGTTGTTTGTTCCTTTATATTATACTAATTATTAAGATAAGTTGCACGTTTTAAAAAGATACTAATTAATCTGTTCTTTTTCCTATAAATTCAGTGTCGACTGTTACTTTCATGCCCCAGAAATTGGAGCTATTTTCAGTGCCTGAGATATCTACACATATATGCCAGTAGGGTTTTGTAACAGAATCCCATGCGTCCATGTCTCCATCGATGACTTCAACGTCAGGATCGTTGCCTGCAAGTTTGTCCATTGAGTGACCTAAAAGCTGAACACTGTTCAAATTATCTGTGTTGTATATGAATTGAACAAACTCTACTGAAGCGAACTCTGGCGGGCTGGCTATGTCCACGGCCATAATAGTGTTCGCCTGTAGTGAGTCTGCATTGTATGTGTGGTATTTACTTTCAGAAGCTTTTAGGCGGACTGTCACATTACTTGCCGTCCCAGTCTCGTCTTTAATTGCAACATAGACGTTTATCTTGACAACGTTACCCGCCCTCACAAAGTTGGTCATGTCAATCACATTGCTGCCGTCGTAAGGAGCTCGATCCCCATTGGCAGCAGCATCTGACTGTCCGGCACCGGAGGCGCCAACAATTATCTCAGCGCTAGCCACTGAACCGGAAATAGGAAATACCCATCCCTGTATGCAGCCTTCATTTGATCGAGCAAACTTACCCGGAGTGTCGATGTCAACTCCGTCACCCTTGACAGTGAACCCACCCTTGTCTGTCATCTTAATTCTTGGCATGCGTTACTCCTTTTAGATTAAGTATGGCGCGCAAATAAAAAAAGACACCCACAAGGGGTGTCTTTAGAATCAGATTCAGTTTGTTGATTAAACTGCTGAGAATGAGAACGTAGCGTTCAAGGCACCGGAGCCAAGCTCTGAAGCCAACCATGCAACGCGCCATTCACCTTCAGCGTGGCAGTAGAAAGCAAGTTCTGCACCAACATTTGATTGATTGTTAGTTGCTGTTGCAGCAATTGAGAATCGGTTGTGAGTTGTACCGTTAGCAGTAACGATTGCGCCACCACCTGTTGCAACTGTCTGTGTGAAAGACTGACCAATTACTCTGTTGTGAACTGATAGACCATCACCAAGGTTGACAACGTCTGTGTTAAGTGACTGACCAGCAAACTTCTCGCCTGTTGCGCATGTCCAAGTTATTGTCTGACCACCATCAGCCTGAGCTGTGAACCTGAATACAGTTAGCGCGCCTTCATGAGCTTGAGGCAAAACTATTGCAGCAGCTCCGCCTCCGTCCCATGCAGCTTCGTAAATTGTGCCGTCGGCCATTGTAAAGCCGGAATCGACTGCTGTGTCGTTGAGTGTTGATAGTGTCATACCGAAATAATCACCAGTCAAAAACCTTACGTAGTTTGAGTCCATGTGACAGTTGACGTTAAGACCAGATCCAGATTCCTGGACAAGCCCTTTAGAGGGCGTAATAGTTACCTTTGGCATAATATCCTCCTTAATTTGTTCGCAAGATTCCAACACGCCGGCGAGGTCGGCTTATTATGCATGTGTTGGGCCTGCTATTATATATTATTCTAAGTCTAAAGAAACCATAAAAATAGTTTATTTAACCCAATTTCTTAAAGAAAGTACAGCCCACATTTTTTCAATTCTTGGGTCTACTCCACCGCCTGATTTCTTTACAGCTGCTAATGCCTTTTTAAGCGCAGCAACTTCTTTTCTAAGCTCAGCGACATCGCTTTCACATTTTGCGCAACACTCTTCTGCTGAGCCACTTGATTTTCTTCCTAAAGCCATTGTTTTCTCCTTTGTAGAATAGAAAATTTCTATAACATAATTATACTGCTAATAACCAAAATTCTTAGGGGGAAACCATGATTATTAAGAATAGTATTATACCCAGACTAGCGTCTGTGTTTATAAACGTATACGCAATCACTCTTTGGCCTTTTGTCTTTATTAGAGATGAAGGAAACGAAAGAACTATTAGACATGAGAAGATTCATCTAGTTCAACAAAAAGAGCTTTTTCTAGTAGGCTTCTATCTGCTGTATGTAATCTTCTGGATCATTGGGCTCTTTAAGTATAGAAATACGCAAATCGCTTACTACGAAATACCTTTTGAAAGAGAGGCGTACGCAAATGATGGTGACTGGGTCTATCTTTTAAATAGAAAACCACATGCGTGGAGAAAATACATCTCAGCCGGTGGACCCGAATCCTCCTGAGCCTCGAGCTGATATACATATCGGATCGTTGTATAATGACTGTTCGCTAACTTCTTGAGGCCTTGCGTGTATAACAGGTAACATAACTAGCTGGGCTATCTTATCCCCAAGGCTGACAACTCTTGGTAGTTGCCCTACGTTGTGTAAATTAATCATCACCTCCCCTTTATATCCAGAGTCTATGACGCATGCACCTACCAAGAGTTGCAGCTTACTTGCACAGGATGATCGATTTTTAACTTCCAGCATGTAACCGTGGGGTATGCCAAACTTTAAGCCTGTTCCAAGTACTACAGAGGTGCCAGGTTCAATCGTTACTTCGTCTAACTGTCCTTCCATGGGGTAGTAGAAAACATCTAGACCAGCGTCCGATGGGTTTGCGCGAACCGGATCTTTAGCTAGCTCGCTCGTCTTGCTATACTGTAAAATCATTTTGACACCTGAATCTATTATATGTCAAAACAAATTAACTGTACACTACTTTTTTTCATCAATAGGCCAAAAATTTAAAAGAGGCATATTGATCAATTGTGATATTTCGCGACTACAGTTGAGGGTCTCGTTTTCAAATGTACAGACCCATGTCGGCGATCTCTTTTTCTCTATGGTGACAGTCTTTTCTCCACTAAAGTGATAAAACGCTCTGTTGACCTTAATATCACTTCTTTCAAGTAGAGTTGGTGTAACTTTTTCTTTGTTGGCCGATTCAGTTTTGCTGTTACCTTCAGCACTGCCAACTAGTAACAACATGGCAATTACTAACGTATACATAAATATTTTTTCTCCGCAACGTCAATCAACGTGACTTAACGATGCTAATTATGCATCATGTGCAATTTATTCTTAAGATTTACCATCTGTAACAAAACTATACAGCTTTTTTGATTCTTCAATTAACGAATCAATTGTTATATCTTCCATTTGCTTATGAGTTTCCCACCTCATTGCTGCTTTTCCTTGCAAGACTTCTTTTGCCAAGTGTAAAACTTGGAGTCTTAACTCTATATCTGAGCATGGCGGCTGTGGTGAAACTGCGCTTGCTTCTTCATGCTCTTCTGGGTGGTCTGTTATCAACATCAATACTCCTTGCTGTGTCTTGTTGGAATAATACAGAGAATTGTTTAGAAGTATAAGTTAGATTTAATTTTAAACAGTAAAGTTTTTCGATGCCTTTGTTGTTGAAGCGATCGCTCTGCTAAGTGCAGATCCACCCTTGCCCCAGCCTGCATTGGCTCGAGCCATCATTTCATTAGCATCTTCTTGGCTTGTAAAGTCAGGGTTTGCTGTTCCGTTCAGACCTTTTTCTCTCGGGCCTGACTTAAGTCTATTGACTAAAAATGCAACGGCGACTTTACCAGCCGTGGCTGGGTCATTTAGCTTATCCGGATCATTTACAATATCAACACCTGAAAGCTTTGCATACTTTTCATATGTTCCTTTCCATGTTATCTGATTAAATCCCCGACCTCTATACTTGGAACCATCTTCAGGTGTTGTGTTTCCGTACTTTTCTGATTTTCCGCCAGGCCTTTCGGGACCGTAAACAATATCAAACAATCCGAGTCCGGGTTTTTTATTTCCATCTGATGGAGACGTTGATTTTTTAAGATCTTCTAGCTCCTCGTCGGAGTATTTTTTGCCCATCCATGGCCAGATCTGCTTAATTCTACTAACTGACGTTTTATTGTAAGGTGTCTCACTCTTAGGCTTAAGGCCGGATTCTTTAGCTAGTACACTTAAAAGTGCAATTCTAGCGTATTGATTGGTCATGCCAACAGCATCCATTTCTTTCTCTATAAGCTTAATATTTTCTTGAGGATACTTAGCGCTTGATATTGGGCCTGACTTTGGGGCATCCGCTTTGCCTTGATCGCCTTGTTCTGATTCTCCCCCACCTGTCTCTGCAGAAACATCTTCATTCAGATATGATTCACATATTTGTCTAAGCTGTCGTCTTGTAATCTTCATTTATAGCCTCGCTTTATGTATGTAATTATTTACAAAAAGACATTTTTACTTTAAAGAATACTTCTTTAATGATAGAAAAAGATACTGCATAGACTGATGTACATGCATGCCTCGAAGAAGCGGAGGTAGCTCTTCCATTTTTGGAGGCCACATTTCAAATATTTCTGTCTGCTTTGCTCTTCCAAACCCGCCTGATTCTTTAACTTTTGTTAACTTCCACTGTGGTTTCCACCGTATTTTTCCAAATGAAGTTTTTGATCCATGTGCTATAATAATGCCTTTTTCATCATACATCTTCATTGTAATTGTAGAGAACTTCTTGCCAACCGTCACAACAGTTTGTATCGTCCAGTGTTTATTTATGGTTCCGCAGTAAACAGCGTCTGAATAATCACACTTTTTAAATCCTGGTTTAAGCGTTATGTTTGACCAATCATATACTATTATGCTTCCCGTGTATGATTTAGGAGAGGCTATTCTATGTAGCTTGTGTTCCAAGGTTCCTGTACTCTGCGCTTGATTTGACACCAAAATATTTAGCGGTGTTGACGTACCCTTTGTACCATCCGGTGCGTATACGTGTGTGATGTCAACGTATATGTCGATATCTTTGTTTAAACCTTCAAAAGCGTATGATGGATTAGATAACAAAAGAAAGAGAAAAGAAAATAGAATGTTTATCATTGTAACCTCAAGTAAATTAATAAATTATAGCTGTGTACTTAAAGAAAATAAAAAAAGGGCGACCATAAAGGTCGCCCTTAGATTTTAAGTTATCTGCGGATTAGATGATATCCATATCCAAGCAGGTAACTGTACCGTAGAAGTCAGCACGAACCATCTTCTTGCCGTAGCGAGTCATCACGCCCTTACGGGGTGTGAAGTCCTCTGGAGCGAAGATGGTAGGAGTGACGATGAGAGGCACGTAAGGAGCGTATACGTAACCAGTCTCAAGGTAGCTACCGCCCTTGTAACCAACAAGAATCTTGTTGCGTGGGAAGTAGGGGTCCTTGTAGACCGTGAAACGGTTGCTCAAGCTACCAATTGCAGCTGCACCGAGTGAGAATGGAGCAGAAACTTGTCCGTCACCATCAAGCTTGATGCTTGGCTTGTAGAGTACAGAAGCTTCGAAGATTGTAGCAACTTCAGGTGAAACCACGATGAAGTTAGCAGAACCACGAAGGGTCTTTCTGTGAATCTCGTTAGCAACATCAATGATGGTTTCAACGAGAGTCTCGTACCACTCACGA
>Ga0209645_1000535_pt1 | contig 19534 bp, 35 predicted proteins | sample ETNvirenome_6_30_FD_184070 | JGI IMG/M metagenome (GOLD analysis project Ga0209645, IMG submission 184070) | Marine viral communities from the Pacific Ocean - ETNP_6_30 (SPAdes) (version 2) | ecosystem: Environmental > Aquatic > Marine > Oceanic | place: Pacific Ocean | collected 2013-06-19
CTAGAGCCGTCTTACTATCTGCATCTACCCACCAAGCTAATATGTTGTTAGTAGTTACACCTGCACTAGTTTCTTGGTTTATCAATACTGTTTTTTCAAATGGTACATCTTGATTAAATGATTGTCCATCATACTTTTCAGGAGCAGAATAATTTAAATCTCCAAATACCAAACTAAATTGATTTATAAATCTTAAACTCGTTTGAGTGACTGGTGCAGAATATTTAAAGTTTACTTGATTAAATGGAACTGGACGATCAATCGTAGAGGTGTTTATATCTATATATTTTGTAATGTCTCTTGAAACTCCTTTAGTCATATAATCATCAAAGGTTTCTACATATATAGTGCTATCTGCAAGTTTTGTATAAGCTACTAAATTAAACATCTTAAATAAGCCAGACAGAAAATCTATTACTTTAATTTTAGGTAAATAGTCTTGTATAAATATATTTGATCCTAAAGTAAAAGCAGCACTACTATAATATGAAATGTTTGCTCCATTTTTTGCAATATTTAAAGCATCAGTAGCACTCGCAGCAAACGTAACATTCGTATTGCAATTTATTCTAAACTCTAAGTCATAAGTCCTAGTGCTTAAAGTTCCACTTGTTAAACTTGTTATTGTAATTGTTTGCGCTACACCTGACACAAAAGCAACGTTTTCTTTATAGTATAATAACTCATTTGTTAATTTATCTTTAACAATTATTTCGCCTGTGCTATTTGTAATGCTAGGATTTATAACTAGCCTAACTGTATAAGTATCTCCACTATTTACAACAAGTTTATCGGCTGTTAAATAATCTCCTCCACCACTAACATAAGTATAATCTGCAAAAGTTCTTTTAATGTTTTTTGTAGTTGTATCTACTCCAAATGTAGGTGGATCAGTTTCAGGCGCAGAAATTGGAGAGTTTTCTCGATGTAACCAAAGATATAGCTCATCAAACATATCACTGCCAAAAAAAGTCTTTATACTTCCGTCATCTGTCATATTAAAAGATATGTCATATTGAGTTTGTATAGCTTCAATAATTCTTTTAAGTTTTATTGCAGGTTTTAAATCTTTTTGTAAAACACTAAAGTTAACGTTATCTAACGTGTTTGTGCTAGGTGTATCATAAGTATAATAATTTTCTAACAATATTAAAGGGACTACTATGTTACGATTTGCTGTACTTGTAGCGTTAGAGCCTGTCGTTTGTAGTCCTGTTTTAAAAGCGTTTAAGAAATCACCACCAGAATAATCTATATCATAAGTACTTAACCCATTTAAAGAGCTTAAATCTTCAGAACCAAATAAATCATTTAGACTGCTAGGCTCTCCAAAGAATACAACTTTATAAGCAAAAGGTTGATTATTTTTCATTGATACTCCATCAAGTCTAATCTTTCCTGATCTAAATGGTACTTGGTTTATTTCTAATCTTGCAGTTACTTGAAACCTAGCATCAAATCCATCTTGAATATTAAAATTATAATAGTGCTTAAATAGTTTGTTGTTTACTGCAGATGCTGGTAAATTAAAACTTTTAGAAAAAGGTGTAAAGACTTTGCTTATGTCAGATATGTTCTGAATTGAATCAGTAATACTTATTGTCTCATCTTGGAATAAGTCGACTTTAGTATCAGAAATATATAGTTGTACTTCACGCTTCATTATACTATGTTATTAATAATGTCGTTTGATTGTTCTACCTGTAGCGTGTATTGAATTAGTCTGTCGTTTAATGATGTCTTAAATGTTAAAGAACTTGATGTCACAACAACAGGATTATAAGTTACACCTCCGTAAGTAATCCACACATACTCACTTAATAAAATATCTTCCATTACTTCATTATAAGCCTCAATCATATAGTTTGTGTTAAGTGTGTATTTAATATTTCCGTTTTTATTAAATATTTGATTCTGATGGCTTGTAGTATCGTAATTACTTGAGGAATAAGTAAAGATGTTTCTTTTAAAATTATCTGATTTAGCAGTCATACTTTCAACCGACTTTAAAAAGAAGTAATGTTCTTGTTGTACTCCATTTCTATTTATAAATGTCATTAATACAGGAGTGTATTTAGCATTACATATTCTTTCTATTGTCCAAGTATAGTTTCCTGATGCTGCTGCTACGCTTGTCGCTGAGGTGCTTATCGTTGCTTTAGTTGCAGTTCCTGAATTCATATCATAAGCAAAAGAAGCTGTACTGTCTGGTAAATATATTATTTGACTTCCACCTGTATTTGTTAATTCGTAGTCATCAGGATCAATGTCTTGATTTACTCCTGCTGTGAATAATGAATATCCATAAAATCCTGTATGTGTTACTGCACCTTGAGCTGTAGCAGTTCCTCCACCATCAACAGCAGTATAAGTTGTAATGACATAAGAGATAGCTACTGTGTCAAATGTAGATGCACTGTCAACCCAATAATCCTTACACAAGGTTGCTATTTCAAATACTGTTCTATTTGATGTTGCGTTTTTAAGAATTGTATATCTTAAAGTTCCATCTATAGTCAAAGCTATTTGAGCAGACAAATGTGAGCCAGTTGTTACAGTTACAAAGTATGGACTTCTTAAAAATATATTTGCCATTGTTTTTAATTATTACTTGATATTATTGATTTTTCTATATCGTTTACAAAAGCTTCTTGTAACTCTTCTGGTAAATTTTCAAACGCTTTTTCAAAAGGTTTTGTAAAAAATAAACTAGGTTTTATACCATAGTTTTTTATAATATTAGCTAGAGCAAACCCTGTAGTTTCATAATCAACAAACCTTCCTTTTTTGTCTCTTGCTTGGTATCTTTTAAACTTAGCCCATTTAGCAAGAGTTCCTGTATGATATTCAACACCAATAAGATTAGAGCTTTTTTTATATGCATAGCCACTTAAACTAGTTCCACCCTTAACCCCTTTAACTCCTTGATCTTGGAATTTGCCGTATTCATCCATATAGAATTTTACTCCTATAGTATTACCAACAACAAAAGGTTTGTACTCTAAACTATTATAAAGTTCTTTAGTGTAATTAGATGTCTTACCTTTTTTATTTTTGTTTTTTGTTAAACCACTCCTTATTTGTTGGATAACATATTTACCAAATTTATTTAAAGTCTCTTTTGTTTCTTTTAGTTGCATAAGTTTATATCGTTTGCTACAAATACATCAAATGTACAAGCTACTCCTGCCATTTCATTTTCAAATCTATCTTGAAATATTTCACAACTTGCATCTCCTACTAATTGATATAAATCTAAATGTATTGTTCCTTGTCTTAATGATCCTATTAATTTATTAACTACAGCTAATTGAGTATTAATAACATCTTGTACGTTATTGTTTCCTCTGAATATATCTGTTGTTTCTTCTTTGCTGAGGTTTACTAAGTCCATTGCTAAAACACTTATGTTAAATTGAAGTACTTGTTCTTGTATTGTAACATTGTTTACTATAATATGGCTTAAAGGAAATATAGTTTGTTTAGATAAATCTATTTCTGTGATGTCGCCTGTTGTTACAGTATTGACATTTACATCAGCTAACAACTGAGTTTTAATTGTTTCTGTTATTTGATAAAATCCTCTTACTCCTTGATTGCTCATCTTTTAGTTTTACTTTTAATTAGTTTAGCTTCTAGCTCTGTTTTGTCTTTCATAAAACTTAATGCATAAAGACAAGTATGCACATTCAATTTAGTGATATCTTCAACTCTTGTAATGTCTGAATTAGCGAGGCTGAAAATTGATTGAAACCAACCCCATTTTTTTCCAAAGTTTCTTGTTGGGCTGAACTCATCCCCTCCTCCTCCAAATAACTCAGCATAACTTTCGACAAGTCTATCCCTAAATGATAAAAAAAAAGTATGGAACTTAATACAGCATCCATTGGCATTTCTTTCATTATATTATCTTCATCACCCTTATAATCTTCTATTAAATATTTTTCTTTATGTGTTTGTTTAATGGGACGATAAAGAACATTCATTGCTTTGTGTAGGTTTTCAAAATCCCCTATGTATGTGTCAAGATCAACATATTCTCCAAAGCTCATATCTTCTAGCATAGGAATAAAACCATATTCTATGTTATTTATTTTAAACTTCCTTACTAAAGGTGGCTTCTCATTAAACATTTCAGAAAGAACACCTGTGATGTCTTTTATGCTTTTAGCTTTCATCGCTAATATTGTATCGCCTCTTAGTCCGCAGAATATCTCTATCATTTTAATAGCTAAGAAGTTTTCATCTTCGTTGTCATCTTGGATTTTTAAATACTTTTGATATTGCCCTAAAGTTATTTCACTTAAGGTGCTAGGAATATTTACTTTTACTTTCATACATATATAACGTAAAAAATAAAAGTTTTAGAAACTATCTTATTGCGTATTGTCCTCTATTAGGATTCTTAAGTTGCATCATCAAAGCGTATCGTGCTGCGTCAATACAATCAGGATGTAAACCTGTAGGTTTTTGTAGATTGTTACCCTCTTTGTCTCTGTCCCATACATATCCTTGAAGTTCTTTAATAAGGTTTTTAGACTTTGAGGTTACATAGATTTCATTCTGGTTAATTAGGTTAATCCCATAAACTATTGAATCTTTACCCTTTGTAACTGGATATATTTTATGTCCATAGTTTCTTAGCTCTTGTATAGACTTAGGCTCTGCACTATCTGCATATATGTTTTCTCGTATCTCGTTCTGTTTTATGAAGTAGCTTAAATCTCTATTTAACATTCCTTTACGATAAAGTACCTCATCAAATATATAAGCATCATTCCATTTGTATAATCTTATAATTGTTGAGGGATCAACACTATAACCAAAGTCAAGCCCTGCGCATAATAATCTTGCTTCTTGTGGTATATTGTCAATAGGTTTCCAATCAGGAATACATACACCCTCTAAACTTCCTATCTGTCCTAATCCATATACTTTCCACCAGTTAGCCCAATAAGTAGAAGTCTTTCCTTTCTCTCTTGCTTTTTCTATTTCTTTGATTATTGATTCTGGTAAGCTATCGTTGTCTTTGTATGTTAAGGTTATAAAGTTCGCATCTTGCTGTCCTATCAATTCTTTGTCTACCCAAAATAAATTAGCAGGGTTATAGTCTAGCCATATATTTCCTGATGTTCTTACTGCTAGTTGTTGGTAAGAATCAAAGCTAACATTATTACACTCGTTTATGAATAAGTCTGTTCTTCTTGCTCCTCTTAGTTTGTCAGGCTGATCTGTACTAAAGAACTCTATATAGCTACCATTACTAAATTCGTATTTTAAGGTACTCTTGTTAAACTTTCTATCATCATACCTAGCCAATCCCTTTAAGATGTTTAAGAAGTCTTTTAAAGCACCTCTACGCAAGTGTGGTATAGATTCAGCTACTATGCTTATTTCTTTTCCCTTGTTGCGAATTGCATAGTCAATAAGTATTGCTATGATTGCTATTGTCTTTCCTGCTGATGATCCTCCTCTAATTATGCGAACTCTTTTATTAAGTTCTCTTAGTTTGTTAAGTGCTGAGGTTTTTGATACTTGCATTAATCAATAAATAAAGGAACATCCTCATTAACGTGAATGTCTTTAGTTTCTCTTGGTTTACCTGCTACATAGTTGTAGTATAGTTGTACATATTTAAAGTCGCCTTTCTCTAAACCTTTTCTTAAAGCATCAAATGCTAAAGGCTCTAAAGGTGTAAGTTTCTCAATTAGTTTTACTTCTTCTGTCTTAGGTTTTCTTCCTGCAAAGCCTTTAGTTGAATGCCCTCCGTTATTCTTTCTACCGTCCATAAAAGATTAATTTAAATTAATTAATTAATTATATAACGCTAGTTTTCAGGATTTTGTTCAGGCAGTCTTTTTTTAATCTCTATTATCTCTTTAGATATTTTATCTATCATAATATAAAGATTAGCTGTTATTCTTTCTATCTGTGCTATCTTTTGTTTCTGTGTCCATTTCTTATCTTTCATTCTGTACCTGATATTATTTGATCGTGTGGTATTTTGTAAGTTCCAAACTGTTCATCATAACCCTCCTCAAACTTATCTCCCTCGATTTCTTTTTGAAGATGGGCTAAAGCGCGCCAACACAATTTTGCTGAGTGTCTTACTCCATCTATATCGTGTATTCCGTTTTCCATTAAATGCCTCATAAGTGCATCTAAGTCATCAGAGCTTTTTTCTCTGTCCCAATGTATGTCTTCGTCTGGGTGGTGTTGTTTACTTCCTATGTAGCTTACTCTTGCTACTTCGCATAAAGCGTCAGGAAAGTATTTTATTAGCCCTCTATACAAGGGTATCTCTTTTCTCTTTTGTTTGTTCTTTTCCATCTATTTCTTTTAAGGGTAATGTATCTACTATCATCAAAAGTTTCTTTAAGTCCTTTTCTTTTGTGTAGTCTATTATGTGGTTTATTAATGCTTTTCTTAATTTTGATTTGTTTCTTAGTCTAAGTAAGATAATATCAAAATACTTATCTAATAAAGGATTATATCTTCTATGCGTTTCAAACGCCTTTAAACTATATATAGCTGTGGAGTGATCATAACTCTTTCCTTTAGATATATAAAAATCTTTTATTTCCATAAACTTCATTCTACAATGATGTCTTAACATAAACGTAAGTAAACTTCTTATCTCTACAAATTCTCTTTTCCTAGAGTTTTTAAATACATCTATTCCTGATACATCTATTATATGTCTTGCTATTTTATTTGCCTCTTTCATAATGTTCCTTTTATGCAGTAACTATCTAAGTCTGCTCCGTTAATAAAAAATGTTTCAAATGTTTCTAATGCTCTGGTTACTTTTTCCTTTCCTGAATTATAAAACTCCTCACTCACATCATATATGCCAATGTCTAGTGAGCCTTTGTCTATAGCTGCAAATTGAAACTGATCATATGTTTTGTTAAATAATTCACAATATAAATAGACTTGTACATCATAACCGTACTTTTTTGCAGCATAGGGAAATGCTTTTAAATCGCTTGTTGTTTTTAAATCGCATAGTCTGTAAGAATCTAAGACATCTGCCTTGCCTCTAAACGGATAGCCTTGCACCATACCTATTGCAGGAACTTCAAACTCACAATCTGTAATAAGTTTTAAAGCGTGTTCGTTTCTTAAAAACGCATCAGCTAATCTTTCTGCATCATTCTTTTGTTTCATTGTAAATACCTTTCCGTGTTCTTCTTTGGCTAACTTATAAGCCTTAGTGTTCTTAGATTGTACATCTACAAAGATTTGCTCCTGAAAAATATTAGGCTCAAGAATACAGGTATGAAAAAGCCAACCTGCATCTAAAGCATTTGATTCTTGTGATCCGTATTCTGTAACATATTTGTATTTCTTAGGGCTGTCTAAAAGTAGTTTGATTGATGAGGAGCTTAATGCTGCTTTGCCTAAGTATCCATAATAGAACTCATCATCTTTCATAAGTTCTAATATCTCATCGTGTTTAAATATTTCTCCGTTTAAGAGTTCAATAGTATCCATAGTAAAGTAAGTATTATGCCTAAGTAACTAAAGGCTACGGCTTTGATTTTGTTTTCGTATTTTTTCAATTTGTTTTTATGTTAGTTTCTTCATTAGTGCTAAGATATACTCTTGAGTATTTTGGTGTTCTGTCGTATCTTGCTCTTTTAGATTCTTCCCCTACACTTGCTCTTGATCTTGCCTTATCTATATTACCACTGTGTATTAGCTGATTTTCTAAATCTATAATCTTATAGCGGTGCTTAACAAGTAGCCTCATAGCTTTATGAATTTTTTCTACTTCTTCTCTATAGGTGTCAAATATTTCGTTATAAATTGGCATATTTTTTTAGTTTAAGTTTAAGTTTTTCGTTTTCTGCTTCTGCCTTTCTTGCTCTCTCTATAGCTCTGTTTTTTGATAGCCTGTATTCTGACAAAGCTTTTTTATAAAGTCTCTTATTGTTTAAATTTTCTTGAAAATAAAAAGTAAGTCTAGAAATAGCATCAGCCATCTCCTCTATGTTGCTTGTTTTTTTCTTATTGTATTGTTTTAGGATAATTCCAGACAAAAGACTAATGTCTCCCCAAATCTCCATCTCTTTTAAATTGTCTATCTTTCTCAAAATAATAGATCAATTAAAGATTCTAAAGATAAAAGTAACACACTACACATAAATAAGAATAATGTAAATAGTGTTATAGAAAAATAGTATTTTAGTTTTTTCATTGTTTATTTGTTAAATTCTTTATATAGTTCCTCAGCGTAATTATACGCTTCTCGAGCAGAGCTTTGTATTTTTAAATCTTTAGTATTGCGTATAATAAATTTAAGCAATCCTTGTACTTTGCCGAATTTTGCTGCTTGATTTGCATTCATAATTGTATAATTTTAAGCTAATATACAAAAAAGAATAATATAAACAAATGTTAATTACTTATTTTTAAATTGTGTAGAACAAACTGCAATTCTTTGATTTGCGTCTTTGTATTCTGAAATCATTACATTGTTATTCATACATCTTTGCATAAAGTCTTTTCTTGATTCGTTTACTTTTGGTTTAGGTAGTGGCATAATTAATATGTATTTTGTGAGCATCTTTCTCGTCCAGTAGATAACACTCTTTATTATTTCGTTTCTTAGTCCAAAGAGTAGTATCTGGACAATACAGCTCTACTGTTTCTTGTTTTACTAAATCATTTAACCAAAAAATATAATGTCCTTTAGGATCAGATACAAAGTATAAAGCATCTGTTTCCTCAGCTAAAAGTTTATCAAACTTATATTTCTCAATCATTTTCTTTTCATAGTATTTTTTTCGATGTTTAATTTCCAGTATAACCTCTTTACCTTTTGGAGATATACCTATTGCGTCAAAGTGTTCAAAGCCTCCTCCACACCATTCAAGCTCCCAACCCTCATTGTTTAATAAAGAAACTATTGTTTGTTCAAACAGATGAACTTTACTTAGACTCATATTTTTTATTTATTTGTTCTATCCAAGATTTATAAATTCTACCATTGCAGGTGCAAGGCTCTGAATACTTAACATTATAAAGCTCTGAGTATAATCTTGCTACTAGCTTTATTTCTGTTCTATTAAGTTCACTTTGATTTTTTCTATTAAGAAACTTCTTCCATTCTTTTCTGTCTTTTTCTACCATAGCTTTACTTTGTTTGCTTTGTCTTTTCGTTTGTCGCATCCACAATCATCACCCCATATTTTTTTAACTATCCACCTAATGCCTGTAATTTTTGTTATTTTTTCTATTAAGTCTCCTAATCTCATTATGAATGTATTTTATCTTTGTATTTAAATAATAAATTATTTTTAATCAAATATGCTTTTTTAGTTTTAGTATCTCCTTTACAAACAAACTTATATTCTTTTAATAAATTTTCTTTAACACATTTTTGCAAGTTCTTAGTTAAAAACCAATTATAATGCCTTCCATCATATATAACCCAGTATTTAGCTTTTGTTGTACTTATGCCTGAAGGTTTGTCATTTGATTCTGTTTCTATTATAATGTTGCCTGTTTGTTTTGATCTTTCATCAAACTTAACTTCTATGCCAAAATTTAACTCTGGGATATAAATATCATACTCTTTAAAATAACCGTCCACAATATATGCCTGTTTATATTTCTTTTGTATTTTATTTAAAAGATATATTTCGTGATATTTACCTCTTTCTAAATCTCTTTTAAAGTCCTCTACCATTCTATATTTTTTCTAATTAGCATCTTAGTATTTTTATAAGTGTTGTACAGACTATAATAACTAATGCCTGACTGTCTAGATAATTCTTTTATTGACATTCCTCCAGAAATTAAATCGAAGACTTTCTGATCATACCAAAACATTTTATCTAATAGGGTGTTTAGTTCTATCATTTTTCCTGTTATGTCTTTATGATTTGTTTCTTGCTCTGGTTGTATGTATTTTTCTAAATGATCTACATTGACTTTTTGAATCTTAGATTCCTTTCTGCATAAGTCTAAAAACAAACTTTTAAGACATTTGTACATATAGAAATAATTAATATCGTCTTCATAATTTATATTAAGTCCTCTATTGATTAAAGTATGTATTTTTATATAAGACTCCTGAACAATGTCTTCACATAAGCTGCCATTGCAACCAAATGATTTTACCACTCGAATCCAAGTTTCGTGCTTACTAGCTAATTTCTCAAGAGTTGTCAATCTTTAATTGTTTTTTAGTTCTATACTTAATTAAATTTTTACCACCTATTTCAAATCCTACATTATTTAATATTGACTTAAACATTATTGGTTGTTCGTGGCTTGTCGGTTTATAGCCGAGAGAAATTTCCTTTACTTTTGCTACAAAAAGTCTTGTGTACATCCAAGAATCTGGACTTGCAATATATCTATGTACTATTAAAAAATCATCACATCTATTGCCATTGACTGCACCTCCCTCACTGTCTCCTATAGTAGGAGGAGGAGTCATTCCAGATTGGGGATGATTAGGGGAATGTTTACGTCTTAGGCTCTCTGTCACAGCGTGTGCGCATATCCAAGTTGATACATTATATTTTTTACAGAAAAGCCTTATCTCGGTTAAGCATTCATAGCTGTATTCGTAGCCGTTTGTATTTCTTAAATCTTTTCTTAGTGAGTTTATAGGATCAATTAATAAGCCGTCATAATCCCAAGCATCCTTAACCTTTTCAGCTAAGTCTAATAATTCTTTGTAAGTGTATTGTCGATTGATGTCAACAAACTTAAAATGATTATATACTAACTCTTTTGATTTCTCGTAGTCTTTTTCTTCTATTTTGTTTATTGGTTTGCCCTCTAAAAATTCAATAAGTTTTTTAATAAGTTGTACAGGATCATTTTCAGAACTAAAAACTAACCATCTAATTTTATGCTTAATTGTATATAGTAACATTAAATAAAAAGTAAAATGTGTCTTTCCGACATTGTTATGTCCAAGAATAAAATTCATATTTCCAGCAACAAAGCGGAATGAAGCGTCTAGCTCTTTATTACCTAGCTTTAATGCCTCTTTGACTTTACCTTTTCTAAAGTCGTTTAATTTGTCTATATGTTCATCGTAGTTTATAAGCATAAAAAAAGGGGGTAGTTAGCCCCCTATATTTAAAAAGTTAATTAGAATGGTAAGTCATCTCTGTCTGGAGACTGAGTCTCGACTGCTACTTCTTCTCTGTACTCTCTTACTCTCCATCCTTGTAAACTAGTAAACCAAAGTGTTTTACCCTCTCTGTTTTCCCAAGCTCTACCTCTTACATTGTAAAAGACTTCTACGCTGTTACCTACTTTGCAAACAGAGTCATCTAATAATCCAACATTGTTCTGTGTGAAATCTAAAGCTACAACTTGAGGATATTTCTCAAATGTTTCTATTACTAGTTTTCTAACTCTAAAATTTCCTTTTTCTTCTATTTCTGTTATTTGTTTTACTTTTCCTTTAATTGACATTTGACTCATTTTTTATTTGTTTATAAAATCTATTAATATTTGACTATCCGCTAAAACTGTGTGGATGTCTGATTGTGGACGACTGCTGTGAAATTCACAAGCTGCCTTTACCATTGATTGACGAATAATAAGTTGATCTTTACTATTGTTGTTTACTGTAGGTTGAGGGTTATACTCTAACTTGGCTGTTTTGTATTCAGAATTGGTAATAGTATATAAAACCTCATCTCCGACAGACTTCTTAAAATCTCCTTTTGCCAAGAACTGAAATTCTTTACCGTCATCAAACCTGACTTGATACTTGTTAAATACTCCTGAAGCGTTTGTATATTCGCCTCTAGGAACTATGTGGGTTATTTTTCCTTTCATAATTTAATTGTTGTGTTAATTGATTAATTTTTGATTCCATAGCTTGTAATCTTCTATAATACAATTCTATGAGTTCATCTTTTGGTGTTTCCATAAGTTTTGTTTTCCTAAAGTTATAAAAAAATATTCAATATAAACTAATGTTAATAAAAAAAATATAAAAAAAAAGAGCCTTACCGAAGTAAAGCCCTCTAAAAACAAAGGAAAAAAAATTATAACAAACTTACTTTTTCTTTATACTGTTCAATCAAATCTAATAAATCTTGATCAGATTGTTTAATTATTTTTTTACTTTCTATTAACAATTCTTCAGCTTTATTAAAACCAAATTCTTTATTAAGATTAGCACCAAAAATATAAGCCTGTCCGTATCTCATACAATTACAAGCATAACACTGTGGGCGACAGTTATCCTCTCTCCAACGCAATATCCTACTAGCTCGACTAATAAAATGTCCGTTTTGCATCCCCTCACCCTTCCAATATGCTTTTTTGTTACAAGTATAGCATTTAACAAATCCGTTTTTGTCTGCGTATTTACGCCTTATATATTCACTAAATATTGCGTCTAGTTTTTTGACAAGAGTTTTTCTTTTTACTTTTCTCAAAGTTTTATTTTTAAGTTACAAAATTTTAATATAACTTTGCTATATATATAAATAATATATACACTTCCCTTAAACAACCTAACTAGTTAATCATATATATGAATTATATATAGGGCTATTTTTTATTTACACTTTTCATTATTTTTTCTAAACCTCTACTTCCAAAGTAAAATATAGTCATTGTAGAAAAAAGAGAAGTAATACTTGGAATGTATTGTTCTTTAATTTGAAACTCTCCTAAATTACCATCAAAAAAAATACAAGCCATATATAAAACAAACATAGCTCCATAACTTATAGGACGAACTAATCTAGTTATATTATGCTCATTATCAGATTGTAGTCTTTTAGTAACCTCTTGCATCTCTATTTCATCTTGTTTTAAGAGTTCTAGGGCAATATCTTTATCTTGCTGAGGTATAGTATTATCTTTAGAAATAACGTTCTTTAAAACGCCTAATGCTCCATTATCTGGAAGTATGTCTCCAACTCCATCTATTAGCTTGGGTGCTACATTAGATAAAAACTTTCCTACTTTTGTTTCTTTAAATTTCTTACTCATAATAAAATCTCCATTTAAGTTGAACAATTAATAAATAAATGTTTAGTTCTTCGTAGTTGAACTCTTGTGGCTCAGCAGGAAAATAATTAAATCCTATATTGATTCCGTTTGGTAATAAAAGTATAATTGAAAAGTCCATTTAGTATATTTCGTATCTTGTTTTTCCGTTTTCTCGTATAGCTCTTAAAACTCGGTTTCTGTTTTCTTTTTTACTTACATAAGAAATATGCAACCAATTAGGATTGTTAAAATCTCCAAATTCCCAAATCAACTGATCAAAGTCTAAATTTTCTCTTATGTATTCAAACATCTCTGCATTTGTTTTGTGTCCAAATACATCATCAATATCTATTGCTTGCCCTTTACAATGTTGGCTTTTACCACTTCCACCTACTGCTTTATTAACTTCCTTACTACGATAGAAAGAATTAATCTTTATAGCACCCCCTACAAACAATCTAAGAGGCTCAAATATAAATTCGGCTACATTGTTCATTGCATATAATTGCTCTTCGTTAGGAGTGTTATTTAAATGTAAGCGTTTAGCAGTTGCGCTATATACACCCTCCTTATAAGAAATATGTTTACTTATTCGCATTTTTCTTTCTTGGTTTTCTTTTTTTCTTTGGCTTGCTTCTTAGCTTGCTCCAACAATTCTTAAAATAATCTTTTATTTTTTGTATCATAATCTAAAATTTATACCTGCTGAGGTGTTAAATATTTCACTATCCCAGAACTTTGTATATTCCCCCTCAACAAAGAAACCTAAAGTTCTACTTAATTTCCAACCCATAATAAATCCTGCTTGATAATCGCTCCATTGCTCTGGCGATGAATCTTCTTTTAATCCACCTAATCCCCAATTATTACGATTTAAATAGTTAAAGTCTGAATCTCCTTTAAAATATGTATGATAAGGTAAAATCCAATTTACATAAGAGTGCAACCAAAATTTATTTCCTTTTTGATGGTAAAAATCAAATCCGACAATAGGAGCATACTCTGCATAAGGATCAAGCGTATCCCATATTTCATTATTATATCTATTCATCAATCCACCAAATATTTCATCTCTAAATTGTAAATCTGTATAAGCAACGGTTTCACCTTCAGGATTAATCCAATACCAGTCAGACATTTCATTTCCGTTTTGATCAGTAGAAGTGTAGTATATATCATCATAACCATACATAAAACCTAAGGTATACCAAGGATTTACAGGATACTCAAAAACATTACCCTGAGAGTCTGTATATGAATCAGTTTCATTTAACCAAATTTCAATAGGATTATAACCATACGCTTTTTGATGAGTTCTTGCAATAATTCCCCCAGAGATACTAAACTTTTTACCAATAGGTAATCGTAACCTTGCCTCTGCTGATTGATATTTAAATCCTACGTTTCCCTGTTCTCTTTGTTCTAATTTTACTATGTGGTTTTTTCCTGTATGTCTTATAAAATATCTAGAGTTTGTAAATGTTTCTCCTCTACGTCTTTCTTTTTCAAAGTGTAATAAATACTCAAATCCTTTAACTGCGGCAGTTGGAGCTGATAATGATTTATTATTTTCTGTTCCGTCATAATAATGCTTGGCTTTTATTTCATAATTGAATCTTGCTAGTTTTCTAAACCCAAAACCAATTCTATAATCAAAAGGGTGATATATTGTTTGATCTATTACTTGTGGTACGTCATAAAGATTTTCTGGATTTGTTCTTACAAAGTAATCTTTTCTTTGTTGTTCGTAAGAGTTACTAGCATCTCCTGCTAGATATAAAGTTCCATATTTAAAAAACTCTTTATATATATTATTAAAGAATGTTCTCTTTTTTTTTAATGGCTCTTGTGTTATTACTTGTGCAGATGTGCCAACAAACACAAACATAAAAAGTAGTGCAATAAGTTTTTTTTGTTTTTGAATAAGTTTAAAAGTAAAATACAAAACACTTAAAATAAATGCTATGTGAATTAAATTTAAATGACTTTCTCCGCATATTCCTAAAATGTGTTTTATTGTTTCCATAATTAAAATTTGCTTTCTATTATTTCTTCTATTTGTTCTTGTATTAGTTGTATCGTGTTTTCTGGTAGTTTAAGAGATATGCCAGACTCTACTCTAAAAACTTCTTCCCCATTATTAAAAAGAATAACTGTAGGGATATATTCTACTTTATTTTTGGCAAAGAGCTTGCTTGCTTTAGACATATACAAAGTGTTTGTATCATAGCCTCTAAAGCCTTTTAAGGATATTTCATTGTCTTTTACAAACTCTGCACTAAATTGAATAACTTCAATATTAGATTGTGCAGTACTCACAAAAGCCAGAAAGAACGCAATTATTGCACATCTCATTATCTTTTTTTACTGATTTGATATAAACGTTCATCAATCTTTGCTAATTGATCTTTAATTTCGCTTACATCTTCATTCATTGTTTCTTGTTTTTCTTCAATACGTTTAATGGTTTCTCGCACCAAAGTATCTTTATACTCAAATTCAATAGGATTGACACTATTAGTTTCTAAAGATTCTATGCTTTCAGTATTGCTTAACACACTAGCAGACAAAGTAATATACGTTGTTGCTAGAGCTACTGCACCTGTGACTATAATACCAATAGTTTTTAAATCTAAAGTTACATCAGTGTCCTCTCCTATTTTAGCCATCTTTCTTAGATTTCTTTTGTTTAGCTTCGTACTCACTCCAACCCTCTGGAGCATTACCATCCCACTCAATAATAGCACAATTTCCGTCTAATACAATGCCGTGTGCGTGAGGTGTAGGAATGCTGTTTAACATCCCTACTAACTCTTCTCTAGTTTTAAATTTATACTTCATCGTTTTCTTTTTTTTCTTCTTCTACGCTTTCATTTAAAATCTTTACAATGTCTTGAGCTTGTTTTAAAAAAGCAATAGGTAAAGTATTAATAACTTGATTTACTCTGTTAACTTGTTCTTTTGTGATTTTCATTTTATATATATTAAGGTTTATATAAATTTACAAAAAATTATTCAGAAACAGGTATACCAATAGTTAACTGAATAGAAGGAGGATTTATTTGCTGATCTAACTTGTTGTCTAAACTAGCTTTTAATTCTGCTACCTTCTCTACTCCCATTGCTGACTCTGTCCAAGCCTGTACCTCAGCCTCCGTTAAATCGTTAAAAGGTATAAAGTTTTTTATATCACTTACGTCTAAGCTTTGAGTACCTATGTTAGTTGCTGAATAAGGGTTTCCCTCTGGATTTAATTTATCTGAGTTTGCAGTTAAGCTCCAATGTATGTTATATACTACATCAGCATAACCTTGATTTTGAGGGTATGCATCTACGATTTTACAATCCCATTTATAAGTTGTTGCCATTTTTTATTTATTTATTTATTAGTGTACTACTTTTAGTAAATCTCCAGTTCTATAAAATGCTCCTGCTGTTAAGCCTGCGGTTGTTGCTGCAGAATTATCTGCGTGTTCTGCTAATCCTACTACTTGTAACTTAGCTGTTGGACTAGTAGTTCCTATACCTACATTACCTGCTGAAAAATATGAGTGTGTTGTGCTACCATCTAAAGTCAAATATGCAGTTTCTCCACCTGATCCATCATCTGTTTGAAAGATAATGTCTTTATCCGCAGTTGTGTTTTTTATAACCAAATTATTACTATCATTGGATAATCTACCAAATTCAGCAGCACTTGCGCCCCTTAACACAATATCATTACCACCTGATGTTAATCTTAAATCATCCACAGTAGAAATATCAAAATCTCCACTTCCACTTTCTGTTAAGGTTGTAGCATTTGAGCCATCTCCTGTAATAGATATTGATCCTGTTACACTAACACCTGCGCTTGTAGTGGCTAGCTTTGCGACTCCTGCAGTAAAAAGCGTAACTGCACCGCCATCAGTAGCAGTTATCATATTTTGTGAATTAGCAGAGTTGTTTAATTGATAGTCTGTTGCTAATGTAATTAAACTTCCTGTGCCTTGTTCACTTATAAAAGAGTGAGAGCCAGAATGATAGATTTCTAAGTCGCTTCCAGCACCAAATATAGCTTTACCATTATCAGCAAAGTTAGCGTTACCTGTAATACTAACTCCTGCGCTTGTAGTTGCTAGTTTTTCACTACCACCATATTTTAGAGAAACATCATCGTTGCCTGTATTCATAGAAATAAAACTATTTCCAGTTGTTCCATTTCTTAAAAAAATATTAGCTCCATTTGTTTGTAAATAAAAATCACCTGTTCCTGTATCTTCTATATAAGAATTTGCGCCATTGTGGTATATTGATAAGTCAGAAGCATTACCAAAATAAGCTTTTACATTATCTTCGTGCTTAGTAGCTTTTTGAAATGATGTTACTTCATTAGCACCACCTACTGTCAAATAGGTAGCAACACCTCCAGAACCATCATCAGTTCTAAAATAAATATCTTTGTCATCAGATAAATTAGTAATATATAAATGTCCTGTGTTATTAGTTATAAGAGAATCTGATCCATCGTGTAATATTTGTAAATCATCATCTGATCCAAAAGTTATCTTAGCGTTATCAATCGATCTAATATTTTTATTAAATTGCATTCTATTATATTGTCCAAGTATTTGGAAATATGTGTCTACTCCTCCACTACCATCATCTGTTTGAAATATAATATCTTTATCATCTGAATTATTTCTTATATAAAAATGTCCAGTTTCATTTTCTATAAATGAATCTGTTCCATCGTGATAAATTTCTAAGTCGCTTCCTGTTCCATATAAAGATTTTACATTGTCTCCGTGAATAGTGTTACCTGACATTGTACCTCCTGCCAAAGGAAGGTATGCACCTAATAAATTGCTTGGAGAAATCCTAACATTATCTGATCCATCATATCCTACTACGAAACTTACATCTGATGGACTGGTTTTGGATGTAAAATCACTAAATTTTTTATTTGCCATTTTTTTTGTTTTATTCTGTTACTATAAATGTTAGTGTTGCGCTTTCAGTAATTAAATAATCGCCATTCTCTGCTAATATTTCAAACAATGGAGTAGGTGTACAATCAACTAGAGCTTTATATATTTGCCCCCAATCAATATCATTATCACAAACGCCATCACCCCACCAAGTACTCTCATATATTTTTCCCCAGCTCATTACTTACTTGTTTTATATTCCACAGTTATATTCCCTGTATTTGTTTGTACCCAATTCATATTTAAAAACTTTTTAAGTTTAACTATATTTTTACTTTTCGGTTTATATATCACAGCACCCAACCATTAAAGGTAGCATCATAATCTGGATATACATCGCCACCTGTGTTTTGACTATATTCAGGAAACAAATTACTATTAGCTCCCATATAATCTAAAAATCTATTCGTATAATACTCTGCGGTATTTCTCGCTTTTTGTACTATAAAATCTACTTCAGTTTTGTTAACTGTTTCTGCATTTTCTGAAGTGTGTTTAAACATACCTCCGTTTTTTATCTGATAAGCTGCGTAAGGTATATACTCTGCTTGAGCGTACCATATTAACATTGGTTGAACATATTCGTTTACTAATGTCAAATAGTTTCCTGCTAAACCTGAACCTGCAATATCAGCACCTATCTTATCATATAACTTAGTTCCGAGATAATTTTGTATTTCAATCTCTTGCGCTACCTTCACAAATTGAATAAATTTATCAGTATCAACATTCCCATCTATGATAGAGTTTTTTACTAAGTCCGTTCTTGTTATAAATAATACTGTCGCCATATCTTTTATTAAATTGGAAATTTACCTTTTCCTGCTTGTCTTCCTGTTGCTATAGCAGCCTTTTTTGATCCTCTTGGATTTCTATTATATTTTGCTGGAATTTTTTTTGTTTTTTTATAATTTTTTAGATTATTACTTGGTTCTGTATTGCTTTCTAAACGATATAAAACTCTAACCCATTTATGTTGGCAGTAAATCCCCCCTTTTAGTGTGAAAATATTATATTTCATTTGTGGCAAGTGTCTAAAAGAAACATTTACATCTTCATCCCAGCTAGCTTTATCAATATCCTCTATACGCCACACAATCCCCAATCTTGATAAATTCATCATTTTTCTACAAAATGGACGAGATACCCCTGATTTTGACATACCTCTCGCATATTTATAACGAATTTTATATAAACCATTTAAAGAATCTAAAACACTATAAGCATTACCATTTCTTTCACTTCCAACATTATAATCGGTTTCAGATATTAATTCAACTCGTTCATTATTTGATAAATTAGTTTTGGGTTTAATTAAATAATTTGCCCAGTCCTCATTACTATATTCTGAATCCTCATCAAGCTCATCAACTAAAACCCATTTATCTGACATTTTAACCCCAGTCTTTTCAAGTGATCCGATTATTGTATCTATATTTTCATCAGATAATTCACAATTATCCTCACAAGCAAGATTAGTAGCCTCTTTATGATCTTTACAAGGCATAAACCAAGTCATCCCATTTTCTTCGTGTTCGTGATAACCTTCACAATCTAACTCTTTAGCTTTTTCAATA
>Ga0209645_1000536_pt1 | contig 19521 bp, 23 predicted proteins | sample ETNvirenome_6_30_FD_184070 | JGI IMG/M metagenome (GOLD analysis project Ga0209645, IMG submission 184070) | Marine viral communities from the Pacific Ocean - ETNP_6_30 (SPAdes) (version 2) | ecosystem: Environmental > Aquatic > Marine > Oceanic | place: Pacific Ocean | collected 2013-06-19
GTGAATGTGAATAAAAGCGTCTAAGACCTCCAACAAGAAGCCGAACTTCAACATGTCTTTTCTTTCAATACTTGTGACAGTTACTGAGCTTCCGGGAATAGTGGTTGTGGTTGTTGTTGTGATTGGTAAGTCACTCCGCAATTCCTTACCTGAAGGTGTTTGCTGCCAAGCCTGCCACAAGTCTTCTATACCAACACTATTATCGAATTCTAACCTTGTGTCATCAAGTCTAAGCATTGGATGTACGATCAAGCCACCAGCTATATCTAGCCACCCTGTTTCTTGTGTGTTTCTTGCTTCCCAAGGGGCTGTCTGATAATCGCTGAATGTAAGCCATTGTGGGCCTTTTATATAGAACCTTAGGGCTGTATCCCAACTTGTTATATTAGACTGACTTGGGACTATGACATTAAAAGGGCTACCAGTGCCTCCTCCCCAAGTACCTATCTGCCCATCCACTGCATTAAGTTCCGGACCTCCGTTAGTTTTATATGAGTTCCAGCTTCTTGCTTCTTCTGAGTCTCCATCCGTCGTTCCACTAGGCGAAGCAGAATCCTCAAAAACATTATAACCGTTAACTGTTGGCTTATCGCTGCCATATTGTTCCCTAAAGGTGCGGATAAGCATTTTAGCATAATAGATGAACGGATCTTCTGGAAAAATTGGGATTTCTGGGCACGTAGACATTTTGTTCCTCAGTTAGTCCTGTTATATGGTGATAATATATGTAGTTTACCGCTTGGTTCTAGCCAGTTAAATCTATTGATCAATTTTGTATTAATTTCATTAATAGCAGTCTTAACTGTTGTTTCAGTAGCTGTTCCAATAATATTTTTTATTGAAGCTGGAATAAGAGCTTTATAGTCTGGGATAGCTAGGGCAGGAGACCCCGGTACTCCAACTTCATGAGTATGAGAAGCTACAACTGCGTTAAACTCCATCTGGTATTTCGAGAATGACGAGAGAGCATTCTGCAAGTCTTGTATATCGTCAATAAGGTCTTTAAGGAATGCAACTAGTAGATCTCCTCTGACCATTGGCTGAACTTTATTAAAACCACCATGTTTACTGAACTGGAGTTTTTCTTCAGGAGTAAGGGCCTCGATCATTCCATGATCCATATTAGCTATCAAATGTATGCCATTTGTAGTCTGAATATCCCCTGACTGTGAGTTCGTCTCCTCTTGGTTCCCAGAAGCTTTCGTTCTAGCGTTGGTAAATATTCTTACACCCTCTCTTCCGATTATTCTAACTGCGTCTGCTTTAATACCAACAGCAGATCTCGTATCAGCAGGAAGTATACCAATACTGGAATCGGTAGGCAGATGGAAATATCTATCAATATCTGACTTTTGAGACAAATAGATTCTGGCAGCATCTGTGAAGAAGTTTGGCCCAACAGCTTGCTTATTCTTTGGCTGTGGGCCTCCGCTGCCTACAACAATGTCTATAGACCCAGCAGCTGTACACCCTATGCCGCCATAACCACTAGTGGGCTCTCTAGCGTTCCTGTCTCTGCCAAATACGATTCTATGTCTGCCCCAATACCTTTTCTTGCCGTGTGGAAGGACAACCTCAGCTTCGGTGTTTTGAAACGTAACCATTGGCTCTTCTAGCTCTGTTCCTCCTTGGCCCGGAAGAAGTATCTTCTCTCCCTGTGCCATCCTTTTGAGGATCTCCTCATCTTCTCTTTCTTTTTGCTGTCTTTTCTTTTTATCGAAGCCTCTGAAACTTCTGTGTTTTAATTTTGTCATTTATCGCCCCGACCTTCTAGCTACACGCCTTTCTTCTCTAGATGCTCTTCTAGCGTCTCTTTTAGCTGCTCTTCTAGCCTTCGAAGAATCTTCTAATGACTCTGCTTGCTCGTCTTCTTGAGCATCAGCCAGCGTTCTATTATTGGCAGTTTCTTCATTTTCCATAGCTTCTCTTGGGCTGACCTGAGTTTTAAAAGAAGCAGATTCACTATCGTCTAGAATAGAAACGAACCTTCCGTACTTTCCAGAACCTGCTGGGAAAGACACTTTTATTATATTTCCGGGCTTTGGAACAGAAGTTTCTGCGCCTTGCTCTGCGTAAAAAATAGGATGCATTATAACAGCTAAGGCTCTATGACCTTCGCATAGTTGTGAATCTGGAAGTGGAATAGAGGAGTGTAACTCGGGTATTCGGGCTATTACTTTAATCAAAGACCCCGGACTTTCGCCATCCTTCTCCAAGGGGATAATACCAGTTGGATCTAATTCTGCATCCAGCACTCTGGCTTCATAATAATCGGAAGGCTCGACTTTTAAACTATCAGCGTAGAGAGAATCTATTGCTTGTTTAATATCTTCTAAAGCACTCGTATTATACTTATCGGACTTTAGAGCAAACTTCTTTCTTTCAAAAGAGTTTAGTTGACCGTTTTGGTCCTTTAGCAATAACTCTTCTAAACTGGACATCAGGATTCCTCTTGAATCATGTTGAAGATATCTTTTTTGTCTTCTTCAGAGAGACCAACGTCCTTACTCTGGTTCTTTTGTATAAGTCCAGCTACTTTTACCAACTGTTCGTTCGAACGCTGGAGAGTCTCTACATATTTAGATGCAGTCAGACCGACTTCACGATGCCTTGTCTCATCCTTAGACAGATATCTAACAACATCATCAAGAAGTTCTCTAGTTATCTGCCTGTCTTCCTCAATGTTGGTAATTGCTTTCTGTAGATAGTGGTCTAGTCTTTTCAAAATCTTCCCTCATCCCAAGAACTTCTAAACAGTTTGTATTTAGCTCTTATTTTATTAAGGTTATTGACAACTTGTTTCGTATTTAAACCTGTTATCTCTCTTATGTATAAATAAATAGCTTTTTTGTTAAAAATTAACTCAGGATTGTCTTTATCGCGGAGTAGAATTTTAATTGCTTGGAGAACTTTTTCTTCATTCTCTTTTAGTTTCATAGTTTCCCACTGCTCTATTTCCTGCCAAAGTAAATTCCAAAATTCCTGCTCTTGTCGAATCTTATCGTATTTCAAGCTTATAGAGGCATACTGCAGCATATGATCGGTGGAGAGATCCTCTATATGCATTTCTCTCTTGCACTTTGTATTATTTTTCTTTACCTTGTGAATGAACCAGTTTTTTGTAATAACGCTAAAGTAAGAAAACGCTTTAGAGCCTTTTTCAGGTTTGTACTTACCTAAAATTGTTGTTAGATATCCCTTACATTCATCTCTCAAATCTTCTATATTTGGGAGAGTTGTGAACTTGTAAGTAAAAACAATTTTATCAACCATCTCGCTAAAGGCTGGCTGTATAAATTCTCTGTAAAGTTCCGACTTTTCTCTAGGGCACAAGCTTTTGTTATATTCTATAATTGCATCTTCATGTCTTTGGGTAAAGTACAATCTCTTAGTTCTCTTACGTCTCTTCCTCGGCATCTGGCTCCACCTCCTCTTCAAGTAGTGGTTCCGACAACAAGAAGACTTCTTCGTAGGTCTCTAGTTCTTGCCTTAGGGCATCAGAGTGTTCTAGTAAATTTGTTAATGTAGGATCACCATAAAACCGTTCTAATTCATAAACGGTCTTTAAGTGATTACTGAAATTTGCTACATCTTCGTAAAGTAAGCCTATATTTTCTGAGAGGTAAAGTAAGTTGACCAATGTATTTCTAGCGTACCACAAAAGGAACACATTAAGTAAAATTGATAATATTAGTCCAATTTCAATCATGATAATCATCTAATAACTTACCTTTTTCCGCAGAAACTTCTTTTTTAGTTTCTTCTATAAACTCTTTTACTAAAGACCCAGCTTTCTTAGTATTCGCAACTGAGAAAAAGTTACTCAGTTGCTTAGCAACATTCTTACTTCCGCACAGAATACACTCTTCTAATGGTTCGAACATAGAGTGGTATACTTCAAAGTCTTCCTTGCAATCAGAACATTTATAATTATACTTCGGCATCCTCAAAATCCTCTTTTAATTTAACTGTTGGAGGATTCATGACCATTAGGCCATCTTCACTTAATCTAAACTTAAATCCCTTGATAACAGGAACGATGTCTGATTGTTCCAATAGAGATCTCTGAAGAGCCATCATAAGAGCACCAACAGCTTGATCATTAAGGTACATACTTTTATCTTCTTGCATCTTTATTCTCCTTTTGTTACGGCACCTTCAATCTGGTGCCAATCATGTTCTTCTCTAACTTCCATATTCTTTTCCCACGCTGCTAACAGCATTGTGGGAGATATCTCCTGAGATTTTGAAAATGAGATCATAGCATTTAAATCTTTTGGAAAGCACTTGCCTCCGAAGCCATAATCTCCATCTGGGCCGGGAACCTGTAAATGGCTGTCCCCTATTCTAGTGTCGTAAAGTGCCAGCTTTACAACATCTCTATAGCTCGCTCCAAGCTGACCGCAGATTTGATACATTTCATTTGCGAAAGAAACTTTAATAGAAAGAAAGTTGTTAATGAAATATTTAACCATTTCAGCCGTTTTCCAGTCGGTAGTAAAATAGTATTTGTCATTAAAAACATTATGCAATACTTTTACACAATCTGCTGTATCTTGTGGATCGCCTCCAAAGATCATTCTATTACAGTTTTTAAAATCCTCAATGTGATTAGCTTCTGTTAAAAACTCTGGGCTGAAAACGATTCGCATTTTAGGGTGTCTTCTTTTTATTTCTTGGCAGGTACCCGGAAGAACAGTTGATTTTAAAATCACAATATTATTGTTGTAGTGTTGATATATTTCTTCCATAGCTTGATAGATTATTGAGAGATCACATCTTCCATCCTCAAACATTGGCGTAGGTAAAGCAACAAATATAACACTGCAATTGTACACAACATCTGAAATATCTTCGCAGTTTGAAAGTTCAGGATTTTTATCATATATTAAAAAATTATATGTGTTTTTTAAATTTTCGTAAACCGCAGATCCCACAAAGCCATTTCCCACAAGACCTATATTCATGACAGTTCATCCCTTAAAATCGAAAAACATTCAGATATACCATCAGAAATATTATATCTTGGTTCCCAACCAAGCTCCTGCAGGGGTTCAATGTTAGCTTTTGTATACATTACATCGCCTTCTCTTTCTTTAACATAATCAAATATAACATGTGGAAAGAAAGAATGCACTATATTTTTTACATTATTTAAAGATATATTTGTACCAGTCCCAACATCATACCAAGAACCATTAAAATTAGTTTCTGATTCCATGCAAAATAAATTTGCTGAGACTACATCTAACTTATGTGCCATATCCCTACTTTGTTCACCTGTACCAGTGATAAAAGGGTTTTTATTTTCTCTAATATACTGCATCCAATTAGCAATCGCTGTGGCATACGGGCCTTCTGCTTTTTGGTCAGAAGAATAAACATTGAAATATCTCAAGCATACCGTATCTAGTCCATAGAGTCTACTCCACACCCCGCATAAACTTTCGGGCATGTATTTAGATGCTCCATAAGGGTTCTCTGGGCCATTACCATTTCCAAGCACGGAAGAAGAACTAGAATAAATTACTCTTTTTGTGCCAATGGATCGTGCAAATTCTAACACATATAAAGTGCTTAAAACATTGTTTTCTACAACTTCTATAGGATTTTCTATGCTATAAGCAACTCTTGGTATTGCAGCCAAATGAAAAATATACTGTGGCTGGAAATCGTGCCATTTTGTTTTTTCGCCACTTAATGATTTTGGATTCAAAGCTCTTAGGATGTCATCCCCATCTTTAAGATCTATGCCAATTACATCATGACCTCTATCTTTCAATTCTTTATATACAGAAGAGCCTATATAGCCTCTATGCCCTGTTACCAAGCATCTAGCCATCTTTATTCACCTGCTCTTTGATCCAAGAATATGTTTTTTTCATGCCTTCTATCAGTGGTTGCGAAACAGACCATCCAATCTTTTCTTGATACAATTTGTTATCAGAATTTCTTCCGTTTACACCAATTGGACATGGGTGGCCATATTTATTCTTAAACTCATCACCATCTATATTATGTATAATAACATTTTTTCCAGAAATGTCAATAGCCATTTGAGCAAAATTATTAATTGATATCATCTCTTCGGAACCAATGTTGACCGGACCTGTGAAATCTGACTGCATAAGTCGGTAAGTGGCTTCTATGCACTCATCTATATAGAGAAATGACCTTGTCTGGTTACCCGGACCCCAAACTTCAATAGAATCACCATCACTTGCCATGGCAACCTTTCGGCAGAATGCTGCAGGAGCCTTCTCGCGACCACCTTCCCACGTCCCATATGGGCCAAAAATGTTGTGATACCTTGCTATACGGACTTCGAGACCCTTATTCCTCATGAAGGATAGAAACAATCTCTCAGAGAACAACTTTTCCCATCCATATTCTGAATCTGGGTTGGCAGGGTACGCAGAGTCCTCTACGCAGTTGGGATTGTCGGGATCCAATTGATTGTGCTCAGGGTACATACAAGCCGAGGAAGAGTAAAAAACTCTCTTCACACACTTCTTAGAAGCCTCGTGGGCCACGTTTAGGTTAATCATAGCAGAGTTGTGCATAATGTCAGCGTCATTCTCGCCTGTAAAGACAAACCCTGCGCCGCCCATGTCTGCGGCAAGTTGATAAACTTCATCCATATCTTCATCAATCATTGCAGCGACAATATAAGGATCCCTAAGATCACCTATCACAAAATCATCTGCTATTTCATCAACCTTGTGGAATTCGTTATGTTTGAGATCTACTCCTCTGACCCAATATCCCTTCTCCTTAAGGTACTTTACCAAATGGCCGCCAATAAAACCGCCTGCTCCACATACTAACGCTTTCTTCATTTTTCAAATCTCCCACAAAATCACTACATATACCATAACATTTTTCGATTCCCTCATCAAACCCTGTCTCTGGAAGAACACAAATAGACCTTTCAGTTAATTGCTTCTCAGGGTAAGTCCACAAAAACCCTTCTGATGTTAGGGTAACATCATCATTGTCATGGAAAAAACAGTGTATATTATTTTCTATTAAAAGTTTCAAGGCTTCTATATTTTTACAATGACACCAAACCCTACTATCTTTTAAAAACGACATTTCAATTTCGTAATCAGCCCTATCGTGACCCAAATATAGCTTATCAGAAATATACCAAACGTCAACTTCGACATCATACCCAAGTTCTAGGGCTTCTAAAATATAGTCTGGTTGATTCTCTCTCGGGGTTGGGCCATTAATATTTCCCCTGTGTGCTATGAACCTCATTATAGTTTATTTAGATAATGCCATCTGATCAATGGTGTGTCTGTAGTAGTCTTTGCAATATTTCCATTCCAGTCTTTCTTGAAGACATACTGTAGATTTTCATGAAGGCCAGTTTCAAGCAAGTGCCTCCTAGCCAATTCATGATTACTATCCATGTGAGGAATATAATTGCCAGTATTTAATCTATCATAGACCTCGGCAAACTTGAGCATATTACCCTGTCCACTGAAAAACCATAAGTCATTAATCAAGCTAATTCCGTGACTTCTTGGGCCTTTCGGACCTTGAGCGTAAAATGATGAGCTGTCAAACTGGCTAAAATCAAAATCAACCAAAAAGGCAATATCAAATCGTGTTAGCAAAACAAAATCATATTGCTCTTTGTTTTCTTTAACTAAGTTTAAAACTTCTTTGGCAGATTTCCACCTGCAATGGATTGCTTGCTGTCTAGGATTATCACTAAAATGAGGTTGCGGCTCAGCCAAACAGGAAACAGGTTTATAAGCCTCCACTAGTCTGTCTTTGTACTCTTCACTCCAAGTATGAAAATATACATCAACTTCGTCGTTAACATCAAAAACGTGCTTCTTAAAATGTTTAAGGCCGATTTTATAGTTTATAGTTTTTGAGCCTGTGCCATACTTGTCATCTGTCCCAACCAGACCATGTAAGCATAATGCTACTTTCATTTTACTATCCCCCACTTTTTAACAGCCTGAGCATATTCATCGCCGTGCTCCCGATCAATTGCCTGCCTCATAGCTTTTGTCCCACTGTGTGAGCCTCCGGGATGTCCATGGATAGCACCGCCAACATTTGCCATATAATCAGTTCCAAAGCGACTGTTTATCGCCTCGATAAGTCCGGGATGCATACCGCAACTGAGTGCTGGCATCACACTTCTTTTGTGTAACACCTTCAACGTTTCTCTCAGTTCATCTTCATTATCCGACATATATCCACCCCACATGCCAGCATGAATAAAGTCAACACCCATTAATCCCGCGAGGTCGCATATAACATCCCAAGAAATATGATAATCATGATTCTTGTTTGTTAAAATCTTGTCACCACTTTTCTGAAAATGAATAAATAGAGGCAGGTTTAATTCGCGAATAGACTTATAAACACCCAACCCACTCCAAAAATTAATATGTATAGAGTTGGCTCCAAGTTCATGAACCTTCTTGACTCGCTCTATAACATGCATTGGATCTGAGTTAATGCATACTGAATATATAACATTTTTGTCTTTTAGGTAGTCCATAATCAACGGCACGCGCACTTCAATCGGACAACATGCAGGATTAGACATGATTTCGTCTTCTTTGATGAAGTTGATCCCTCCTTCAACCATCTCCTTTACCATCTCAAGCAGCACTTCTGGTGTTACACCAATTTTAGGCTTTACGATCCCGCCAAATAGTGGCTTATCGTGAGCACCCGTAAACTCTCTAATGCCTTCAATTCCATATTGGGGATGTAAAAAACACTCCTTTTCAACATGTTCGGGGAAATTGATTCTCAATAGATGACATTTTGTAATAATATCAATATCCATCTGCCCTCCCATGAACTGGCACAATAAGTGCGATACACCGTCCGTCTTGAAGTCAGTATTAGCAATTGGGAATGCAATAGTTACATGCCCTTCAGACAGTTTACCGAGCCCTTCTTCGTCGCCAACAATTAGGCAAGAGTGGTTTTCAAATAACTCATCCGTCTCCCAACTATTTCTTACGTTAGGATTCCCAACACTTTGCCCAATACTAAGAGCCCAAGCAGCGTCTCTTAGTGTAGTTTTTGATGACAAATAATAGTCACATAGTATGTATTTATCAGTATTTATCTCATCTAAATTTCTAAAAAACTTCATTGTCAATTCTCCAACTTACTAATAAATTTCTCTAATTCTGCTGGGGTTCCCATACCTCTCATCTCGAAAACAGGGTACGGCTTGACTTCTCCACCCCTTGAATTAATCAAAATATTGTACACAGGGCAAATGTAAAATTCGTTATTAAATCTTATATTTTTTCTGATCATCTCTTCGGCGCATGAGACATACTCAGAACCTTTGGACCAATAATATATGCCTACCGTAGCTAGATTGCTGATTACTTGTTTTTCAGCAACTTGCGTAATATTTCCACTTGTATAATCTACCCTAGAATACGAGTGTTTGGGACTATTCGACAAAAAGTAAGGTATACAGCCATCAGCTTTCGAAGCAAATTCCAAAAAATGACTTGGCACCCAATCAACCCACTGATCGGCGTTAGCAATCAGGAGAGGTTCATCACTATCAATATGTTCTTTAGCTAACAATGTAGTACATGCAGCCCCCTCAGTTAATCCGTCTATCAACACAACTATAGATTTTTTAACACACTTTCTTAAGTATTCACCTATTTCAGGGTTCTCTTCAATATGCTGCTTTTGCACAATAAAAATATGTTTCATATCCGGCATGTTGATATTTTCAATAACCCTCTGGATCATCGGCTTGCCCAAAACATCAATTAGCGGCTTTGGGTTATTATAGCCAGCTTTTTTAAACCTAGATCCAGCTCCCGCCATTGGTATTAATACATTCATTATTTTTCCTTTTTAATTTAATTTGTATTTTTTAAAGTATAAGTCGTTTGGTGATCCCCAAGACCGCCATCCCGGAAAGGATGTTTTTCCTAGATTTCTTCTATCTTTTACAGGCTTTGCGATTTTCCAAGGGTTGAAAATAGCTACATTCTGCGCTCCACTCAATGTTGCAGCCCACCAAGAGAATGTACTATTAAACACTATGACTTGGTTAAAACTTCTTAATAAGTTAAAGTCTTTAATAAAGCCACCACGCAATCCACCACTGCCTTTAATCATGTCGTCCCCGTTACAGTGAACGACCGGATCAAGAGTTGAAAGACCATCTATCAAATGATTCATATATTCAAGTGATTGTTCTGGCTTTACCCATTCTGCACTTGCGTTAGGCCCAATGCTTATCTCATGCCTAATCTTTTCAATGTCTTGTAAAGTGTATTGATCCCACTTTTCTGCGTCTGAAACGATATGGAGACGATCATACTCAAACATAGAAATGGCATTTTTAAAAGATTCGGCTGTTATATGATTTTTATTGTGGTTGACTTGTACCAGCCTGTTTTGAAGTCTCAAGTGTAAAATAAGATCGTCTGTGTTCTCGACTGGCACTTTATCAAACCATTGCCTAATCCGAGGTAAGTTTCCTTTTAAAATCTTATAATCTTCAAAATATCCACTTACAACTATATTGTGCCCTCTCAGATCTCTAGTATAAAGTGCTTCTTTATAGTTTCCATCGTTCACAATATAGACAGGGAGACCAGAGTTAACCAAGCTATCTTTTTGCTCTATTCCAACCTCAGGTATAGCTCTGTGCCTTAGTGACAGGTTGTGCTTTTCTGCCAGTAGTCTACCCATCGTATATTGGAATAGATTATTACCAAACCCAATCGTAAAATTAATTGTAACAGTTCCATCATGCATAGGTAAACAAATCTCCATACTTTTCTTTGACTTTTCTTTTCACTTCTTCTGAGTCTTGGATACAAACCTTTACGCCTGCCTTTGCTAACTCAACAGCAAATTTTAACTGTTGTGACTCTTCTAAGATAACTGTTCCTTTTTTGTAGGTGACCGAATCTGCTACATATTCTTTTGCCCCAGAAGATAAAAATTGCTCTATCTGGAAATCGAGATGCTTGTTGTTTGCCTCGTTAGAAGCGATACACATATCATGTGGCATACTGTTATCTCTTGCTAGTCTGCTAAATGCTCTTGTATCTCTTGGGAAACAAGGTCCGCCCCACCCAAAACCATACCTAAAGAACTTATTATTGATTCTACTATCTGCACCAACAGCAGATAGAACCGCATCTGGATTTGCCCCAATCTTAGTCGCTAAATCGCCTACCATATTAGCAAAAGAAATCTTACATGTCAAATAGCAGTTCAAAGAAACTTTTGTTAACTCTGCTGACAGTCTGTCCATTTCACATATTCTTGGATTATTGTCACAAATATTCTCATATACATCAGCGATTTCAACTTTTAAGCCAACACTATCTGCCCCGATGTAGACGCAATCTGGTTTAGACTGATTCAGTAAGATTGTACCTTGTGCTATTGTCTCGGGGTTGTAGCTAACTTGCCAGTTATAAGGAGAAAGAATCTTATGGATACTATCAGAATAGCCCGGATTTACATTTGAGCATATGACAAGATGCTTTTCTACTTCTTGATGTCCCAGTGAGACTAGTTGCTCTACTACGCTATCAATCTGAGATACATCATACCGCCCGTCAGCCTCAGAATAGGTGGCAACAGTAACAAAAATAAGCCTAGAATCTTTTACAGCTTTTGCTATATCTGTTGTTGCAACAAAATTCTTGCTTTGCTTCAGTAACTCATTTACTCCCGGCTCGAAAGAGCGGAATGTTTTATTATTTATCTCTTTAACATAATCTTCTATTATATCGCAGCCAGTAACACTATAGCCTCCCTTTTCCAGAGTGAGACAAAAGCATAGCCCTAATCTACCGATACCAATCACAGATACATTCATCATTTAGAACCCCAAACCATAATAGGATGACCTTTATGGCACAAATCTGTTTCGCGAACCATAAAGTTATTATAATCTTTAAGTCTATCCATCATATGCATAGCCTTTTCTTTGCTTGAATTGTATGTTACATACCCTCTTTTAGAAGAGTCTAAAATATCTTCACAGTAACTTTCTTGAGTTGGTATATCACATTCTGAAAGTGCATAGTTGCTAATCACTAGATCAACCTCCAGATTGGCGAAGGTGTCTTGCACCTTTGAAGGAGGAACGGTTTTGATGTTTGTTATGTTATTAGCAATACAGTATTTCTTAAACAGTTTGCAAGCTTGTGGCAAATCTACATCATAATAGCAGTTAGGCTTATACTTTGTATTTATAACCGTGGCTAGTCCACCGTAGCCACCTCCGATCTCTACTATGTTGAGACCATCTAGTGAACCAAATATAAGTTCTAAGTCACTTAGCACCTTTGTATATCTTGCCGTTGTTGGAGACATGCTTAAGGATGAATATTCTGGGTATTGTGCTTTTTTAGGCGATCCCAAGAAATCGTTTCTACGAACAAATGTATCCAAGCTGTCAAGTAAAGATGGATTATTATCCCTTACGTTGTCTAGATATTTCTTGCCTAAATCATAAGAAACATGTTCTAAAATTGCATTATATGCAGGGATTCTTTTAAAAACTTGAAATACCTTATCTTCCTTTACTGCTTGCTCGCAAACTTCTGTGTAGCTTAAAGCATATCTTTCCGTTACCGCCCATCCATACAAATCTTCGTTTGCCATAATGATCTAATACTCCTTAAGCTTATTCTTGATGACAGATACAATGTCATCATTCTGATGTGGAAGATATTCAGTGAATCGATACAAGTGAATATTGTTTCGCTCCAATAAATCATAGTAGTCTTGTACCTTTGACTCTAGTTCAGAAACTTTCTCAACATCATGACCCTGCCCGCAGTAAACATCAATGTGCTGGTGAACTCCAGAATTGACCAAATCATTAAACAGGAACCACTCTGCTCCTTCTATATTTACCTTTAGAATATTAAATGCAACTTTGTGTGCTTTTACATTTTCTTTTATCCAGTCAGAAAAAACAATACCATCGACCTCTTCAAAATGATCTGATACGTTTCTCTTTGTGGAGAATACAGAATGGCCTACTTGATTTTGAGCATGGTACAGCTTTACTTTTCTAGGTTTGTCCACAACAGCTTTGTTAATGATTTCAACTCTATCATTGTCAGAGTAGATTGCTTTCAGTCTATCTGCATACTGTTTACAAGCCTCAAAACCATAAATCTGGTAGTCGGTTATGTTTAGTTTTGGAAATACATGATTGACCATCCAATGTATTTCGGTTCCTTTCCATAAGCCAAAATCATAGTAATATATCTTCATCAGCTACTCTCTAAAAAATTAAAATACTTTTTTGCCACTTTGGACATTGATACATTAGAATTATAATCATTTTTGATGATTTTGTCAAATAAAATCTCTGGTGGATTTTTACTGTCTATGTAAGAAAAGTCCCACTGTGGTTCTGAGATCACAATGGCATCTGCACCTGCTATCTCTCTGGTGCCCCCTGAAGAAGAACAGATTATTTGGCACCCAAAAGCCCTAGCATCAATTACAACATTAGGACAATGGTCTAAGTAAGCAAGATGAATGAAATATTTGGACACGCTGTAAAGTGTGTACAGCTCCTTAATATTCAAATTTCCTAAGTAAGTTACACGGGGGTGGCCAATTGTATAATCAGGGCTGTTTCCTGCTACAAAAAGATGATCATCAGGATTAGAAAACTCTAGAAAGTATTTAATATTACTCTCTAATCTTTTAAATGAGTGCCAACTAGCAGCACACGACCACACATTGCCAACAGTATCGAGCTTCTTAGCAAAATCATTATCAGCTTCAAATTGTTTTACATTCATTATATCTGCGCCGTTATTGATGATCGCGTAGTTATGGTGTTCTCCGAACCAGTTGAATATTAGATCTCTATTGAACTCAGTTTGAAAAATAACACCTTTTGAAGCCTCGTAGCTTGCTTTAATATTTGAATTCATTCTATTGCAATCAAATCCAGCGTTAAAATAGATTCCATCAAGCCTCAGGTACATATCTAAGTCTTTTCTACTCCAAGAGCTTTCTATAAATGTCAGTTTTTTATCATATGGCAAGAAGTTGTTAAAAGTTACACCTCTTAAAGACATATATTTTATAAGCTTTTGCGCGAAATGGTTTGGACCAGATGTTGAGCTTAGATTTACATTTTCTAATAATAAATTCACAAATGCTCCAAACGAGTATAAGGCTTCATATTTCTTATCTGCTGCTCAGTGGTGAGTTGGTCTTGTCTGTTTACTCTGTCGTCAGACATAGGGTTGAGCCTGTTGTATGTGTATAATATCTTGTCTATCGCAAAATGGTGATCAGGTCCTGCCATCTCCACCAAGGGCCACATAATAGCTTGATCACTAGTAGTAGCCCAGTATCTACCTTGTTTGTCCATAAAATCTTTAAGCTTTATTTTATCAAAAAGCTTTTTCTTAAATGTGCCCAGATGCGAAAATTGCCAACTTTTGTGTCTTAAAATACCATTCCAGTAATTATTATCTAGTTTTGGGCTGACCACTTCGCCGGAAGGTTCAATAATGTAAGATCCATTAGTCATCCAAATATCGTTGTTGGAATAAATAGAATCTAAATAGGATAGTACATCATCACTGTACAACCAATCGTCTCCATCTAGTATTACGATGATTGTCTCTTCATCAAGGTCTTTATTGATATCTACAATGTTCTGCATTTTTCCTTTATTGTAAGAATTAAAATAAGTCCTTATCTTCTCATCCTTATAAGCACTAACCTTTTCTCTAGTTAGGTCTGTGGAACAATCGTCAATATAGAAAATATCATAATTCTTATAGTCCTGCAAAAGCACGGACTCTATATTCTTTTGAGCCCATGCTTCGCAGTTATAGGAAGGGATTACTATGGAAAAATGATTAGGCAACTTGACTCCAAAAGAACTCAATTCTAGATTTTAGATAATCTTTTATAGAGTCTAGGTCATCGGTTGCAAACCACTCCTCATCACAATGTTGAACATTCTCGTTAATTTGAAGCTCGCAACCTAGAAGTTTAGCTTCAATAATAAACCTAGGGCATGTATCCAAGCCAGTTGGCAGGAAGCAGACACCCTTAGAAGTAGACATTTTTTCTAAGAACTGCTCATGACTAAGGCCAGAAACCACCTCATACTCTAGATTATTTTCCCTACACCAGTTTTCGGACTGCTGAGACCCTTTAACCCAAGATCTTGATCCCAAGACAAGCCACTTATCATTCTTTGTATTAGATGAATACTTATCTATATTTTCAAAGAATTTATTGTTGAATGTAGATGACAAGACAACTGTCTTAGAATGATCTAGATCTGGTAGATGACTCTTGTGCGTATTTAATTGCTTCTCCGACATAAAGAATGTCTTACTTGAGCAATTAACAAACTTTGTCATCAACTTAGCTTTTTCAGTAGAAGGATAATCACATTCTTCATCTTCTAGGAAAGTATGCAACAGGGGATTTCGGTACTCACAATATTTGTAATCATACTCAATAAAGTAATAGTCAGAAACATTATCAGAAACAAATTCGATAATATTGTCCTTTAGTTGAGCTATGTTTCCAAAAATCCACTTCTTGCCCTTGTAGGCTGTCACGATTTCTTCAGTCACAGAGGCGCAGTTAATTTTCAAGAAATTAGCATTCTGTTTGTCTGGCACTGCATCAATCAAAGATTGTAAGCTTAACTCTGCTCCGCCTACAAACTGATCTGCAAACATATCAGAGACAAAGATATAATCATATTCTTGTTGTTTATAAATAGTATCAGCAAATAGCTTATGTTTCTGCTCTGACTCGAAGTTTTCTAATATCCACTTCTGCAGTGTTTTTGCCTTCTTTTTCCACTTGCTCAAGTTTGTTCTGGTCTGGCGTAGCCTTAACTTATAATGACTCTCTTGTGCATAACACCACATACTGTCTTTTTGGACTACTCCATCCCAAACAGCAAAATCCTGCACGGGTGCAATGTCGTAGTTTACATCAGCAAACATGCATTTGCTCTTGCCATTTGGGTATTGGATATGCAAGAAATCGCACTGTCCAGACCAATTAGGAGCTATAACTGGCATAGCATTGCATGCGGCGTCAAACATAGGGAGCCCAAAGCCTTCACCGTGGCTAATGTTGATCAAGCACTTAATTCTATTGTTAACATACAAAGACTGCATCTGTGCCTCAGTTAAGTCTCCGTGTAGTAAGTATACTTTGCACTTTGATTCTTCAGGTAGAGCATCGGCAATAATATCCTTCAAGCTTTTCTCTGCGTGGACTCTATCCATAATCGAATTATTCTTGATTGATGTTTTTACTATTAACCCTACTTCCTGATCCCAGTTCTCTTCAATCCACCATTTTACTGCATTTGGGAGATTTTTTCTCGGACCCCACTGAGAAACCAAGAGGTAGTTAAAGTCGTAATCTAAATTTATTGGTAAAGCATCTACCTCTACATTCTTAACCGGGTAGTGAACTATCTCTACTGGGGTCTCGCACTTAAGAGTAGCAGGCTGGTTTGTCACCGTGTTAATGCCCTGATATGTTGTTTTTTGAAGAACATCTTTTGCGTGATTTGAAATCGTAATCACCTTGTCCATTATGTTACACTTCTCTAGCCACGCAGGGGCTACCTTGGTTGTCTCTATCCCTGCTGTTACACCAATATTCTGGGGAGCCAGTCTTTCCCATTCATTAGGTATAGAGACTTGGATTGACATGTCAAACTGACCTCCTGACTTTGTATGTTGATGGGTTTTCATAATTAGAGAATCCATCCATCTACGTTCTTCTGTTTCTTCTGACAGCCAACCTGTTTGGCCCCACCCAAGTGCTATGAGGTAGATATCGAACCTCTCTGGGAATTTTCTGAGGGATCTTAGAAGAAATCTTGTATGCTCTCCATATCCAGACTGCGTCAAGGCTGGGCCTCTAACTAATACTTTCTTTCTCATGATACCTCCTTAAAATCCCATGGCTTATAATCTTGTCTATCATCCCATGAGCCATACTTTTCATGCACCGCAAGCATTATATCTATCCAGCCTTGGCAATATTTATCAAAACTATAGTTCTTTTCAACATGCTGCCTTCCTTGGAGTCCTAGTTGCTTTCTATCTGCGCCAGACATCTCGTAGATACGGTCTAGAGCAGCGTGGAAGTCTTCCTTGCTAATCCTGTCTTCGTAAATGTAAGGGACCTGCTGAGAGCCAATAACGGCCCTTGATGAAGGGGAAATTCCAACGCCAAACCAATTTTCTCCATCAGTTACTTGCTCTTGAAGTCCTCCTGTCATGTTAACGATGATTGGAGTGCCACAAGATAGAGATTCAAGTGTTGCCAAACCAAACCCTTCAGCGTCTGAAATGTTAATTGTACAATCAGCCATGTTATACATTGAGGCTAGTGACTGTGGGGGGACTTTATTAGAGGAAATCATGATTGTTCCATCACTTCCTAAGTGTTCTATTAGGTGTTGTAGGGGCTGCCCATGAGGATCATTGGGGTCTGTGTGCATTATTAGTCTGACCTTGTCCCTGCCTACCTTGTCTGCCCACTCATTAAACCAAAAAACTAAAGAACCGCTCTGCTTTCTTCTAGCGTTTCTGTTGTTCCAGAAGAATATTACGCGGTCATCTTCACCCTTAGGAAAGCTATTTTTCCTAATCTCAGAAATTTCTCCTTCGTTGTAAGGCTTGAACACATCAGGATTTACTGCGTGAGGGTGGTAGATGTTTTCAACCTCTGGAGTTGACTCTTTCACCACATTATGCGTTACCTTAGAAATAGAAACAATTGTGTCTGTGGAAAGATAGAACGGTCTATTATACAAAGGAGCAGGATGATTGTCCCAAACATGATAATAAACCATAGGTATGTTTGGCCTTATTTCATTCTCAATAGACCAAAGCCATTCATAAAATCTAGGATCTGTCATAAACCATAAAATGTCTGGTTTTTCATTACGGATTATAGATCTTATTTTTTGTGGATCGCCATAGCCATCAACTGGTACAATCACCCAGTCATCTTCATACGGAGCAACCTTTTGGATTGAATAGTCTTGATGCTTGACAGCCCCACCTAAGCAAAGGAACTGAAATTTTCCTGTCTTAAGTAGGGCTTCTATGAAATACTTTGTCTGTGTGCCAACGCCAGATGGCGAAAGTGGATGGTCCGATATTGTAAGGACCTTAATCTTTTTATCCATTTATTCCTCATGAGCAATGTTCAGTATCTTTAAAAGGGCACCATCTACATGAAAGTTTATTTTTTAGATGCCTTTTATTTGTTATATTATATAAGGCTTTTTGTAAAAAGTCAAGAGAGTTTTTTGTTTTTCTTTCACCACTTGTGACTCTAAACAACTCAATTCTTTTTTTCTTTGCTGTCCTTTTCAACAAACCAAAGTGTGTTGATATTGCTCTTGGATTGATATCATACTTTTGTGCATAGTAATGCTTATATAGAACTAGCTGCCTAGCATAGAGTATATCACTCTTTTTTCTAGCATCCCAGCCCCAAGAGCAAGTCTTCCAATCAATTACATGAAAGTGTCCATTTCCATCCTTGATCACCAAATCTATAAAGCCCTTAAATTTATAGTCTCCTGAGCTTTCTAGGTTTACCGATTCATACAGAGGCTCCTCTGTCGTAACAACAGACCATCCATTCTTGTCTTCAAAATACTCATCAAGTGTCGGCACAACCTTCTCAAAAGTGCCAATAACTTGTTCTCTCATCTGTGAAGCAAGTTCTGTGTCTTCAGAGATTCCAATTTTTTCAAGTTCTTCTGTAAAGATTTTATTGAAGTAAGGGTAGAGATCACTGATCTTTCCCAGAAGCATATTCTCAACTGTCTCATGAACAGCTGTTCCATAACAAGTATGCTCAGTTCCTTGACCAACTTCAATCTTGTCAACATAAAGAAGCTTGTGCCTCCATGTACATTCAGACCAGTTCTTTAATTCAGAATAAGATATATGAGACAACCTACACCTCGCCAATACAGATTCTATATACCTTCTTAAATGCCATTGGGCTAATGTTTTTCACGTAGGCAGCATCTTCAAGGAGAAAATCTTCAAAAGCAGTTGCGAAGTATTCTCTTAATCCAGTCACTGCGTAAGGTCTTAGAAAAAGGCCGTTACAAAACGTCTCAAGTTTGTCGTATCCCAGTGTTTGATAAAGATAATCATCTAAGTCTTTGGAATAATCTAAGGTGCTAAAATCTATATCGTGATCATCTAGGTAACCAAACTGTTCGAGAAGATCTTTTAGTCTCTTGCGCTTACCTAAAAATTCATTTTGTATCTTGCCATCAGAATATATGTAATGAGTATGTAGGTCCTCTACCGCGTGTGCAATCTCGTGTACAAAGTCATCTATTAGATCGTCTTCATCATCTTGTTCATGGGAAATATAAATCGCTCCGTCTTTGTACATTGCATTTACGTTCTTTTCTTCAAACTCTTTAAAATATCCAATATAAACTACATCAATGCCAGTGACCAA
>Ga0209645_1000537_pt1 | contig 19513 bp, 19 predicted proteins | sample ETNvirenome_6_30_FD_184070 | JGI IMG/M metagenome (GOLD analysis project Ga0209645, IMG submission 184070) | Marine viral communities from the Pacific Ocean - ETNP_6_30 (SPAdes) (version 2) | ecosystem: Environmental > Aquatic > Marine > Oceanic | place: Pacific Ocean | collected 2013-06-19
GAAAAGCGGACACCCGTTGGCAACTGTAACTTCATAATAGGACTGAAAAATGGCTAATACTATTGACCAAGCCTTTATCAAGCAGTTCGAGACAGAAGTTCACATGGCTTATCAGCGTATGGGTTCCAAGCTACGGAATACTGTTCGCACAAGCAATGTGACTGGCTCGGTTGCTCGATTCCAAGTAATTGGAAAAGGCGCTGCAAACACTAAAGCGCGTAACGGCGATGTAACTGCAATGGAACTTGTGCATACAAATGTCGAAGCCACTATGGCTGACTTCTATGCACCAGAGTACATTGACAAGCTAGACGAGTTAAAGATCAACATTAATGAGCGTCAAGCTGTAGCACAATCTGCTGCTGCTGCTCTTGGTCGCAAGACTGATGAAATCTTGATCACAGCAATGGACGCGGGTGCTAACTCTACTCAAATCCATGATACTGGTTCTGCTCTTGAAAAAGCTGACTTGTTGACCTTGTTCTCAACATTTGGCGCAGAAGACATTCCAGAAGATGGACAGCGCTACTTAGCAATGTCACCTGCTGGTTTTGCTGATTTGTTTGCTATCAATGAGTTTGCAAGCTCTGACTATGTTGGCCCACAAAACCTGCCATATGCAGGTGGGATGACAATGAAAGAGTTCTTAGGCTTTAAGATCTTCTCTACATCTGCTGTAGCTGGTGGTAAAAACTTTGCGTACCATACTTCTGCTGTTGGGCTTGGCATTAATGCTGATGTTCAAACTGAAGTAAACTATGTAGCGCAAAAGGTTTCACACTTAGCAACATCAATGATGTCTATGGGTGCTGTTGTTATTGATGACGATGGTGTCTTTGAAGTTCTTGATAACAACTAAGGGGATGGGGGCTTCGGCCCCCATACTACTATGCCTGATGTAGCTAACACTTCTATTAAAGTATGTTCTCGTGCTTCCGTTCTTATGGGAGGCAACGAGATTCAGTCATTTACGGATGGCACTGCTGAGTCTGCTGTCGTAGATGCTATGTATGAAGATACGGCTACTGCTGCGCTTACTAGTATGCGCTGGGGTTTTGCGACTACTCAAAGCACACTGGTGCGACTTGCTGCTGTTCCAGATGGACGCTGGGATGCAGCTTATCAAATACCGTCCACATCATTAATGGTTCACGCTATAACTGTTAATGAGTATCCAATTAAATACGATATTTATGCTGACATGGCTTACTGCGATGCAGTCGCCACAGATACTTTAATCTGCGATCATACATTTAGGGCTAGTGAAGCTGACTGGCCTCCGTTCTTTACTATTGCTGTAGAATATATGATGGCTGGTATACTTGCTGTTTCTGTTGCTAGGGATTCACAGCTTGCTCAGATGATGGATGAGCGAGCGCAGTTCCATATGATGAGAGCTAGAAGACTGGATTCACAACAGCAAACAACTAAAAAGCTAAACACATCGAGGTTTATTGCTGAAAGGCGAAGTTAATGCAGAAAGTCAGAGTACCCATTAACAGCTTTCAGTATGGTGAAATCAGTGATTCTCTTTTAATGAGGACTGATTCTGCTGTTTACTCTGCGTCTGCTCAAAGCCTACAGAATATGATTGTTCTTCCTGAGGGCGGCGTTAAGAGAAGACATGGATTTAAGTTTAAAAGTAATGCCAACTTTGTTGGTGGCGCTGCTGCAAATAAAAAGATTAGACTTTTTTCTTGGGTAACGGGCGAGCCTGTTACATATAGCAATACTTTAAGCGATGATACTAATAGATATGTTATTGGGATTGGGCATGGCTATATAGCTTTTCCATTTAGCTCAACCCTAATTGGCGCTCAGATACTTACTCAAGACGTTGATGGGGATGCGCTTCCGTTTGATGAAGATGACTTGCATGAGTACAATATTACGAGATACGGCGATATTGTTATTATCTGTCATAATAAGTTTGCGCCTAGAATCTTAACAAGAAAAGCAAGCACGACTCAAAGCGGTCAGTTTGACTTTGAGGTAAGTGTGTTTTCTTTTAGTCAAAGAGCGGATAATAAAGTTACTTTTCAGCCTTATTCTACGTTTCAGGATAGTGGTGTTACGCTTGATCCCAGCGCTACCAGCGGCAATGGGATTACGCTTACAACAAGCGCTGCTTACTTTGATACTACAGGCTCACAAACAGGTGGTGATTACCTAAACTCAAAGCATGTTGGTACAATTATAAGATACCATGAAGATGAGATAACAATCACCAGTGTTCAATCTTCTACGCAAGCCACTGGTAATGTGCATGAAACCTTAGATGTAAGGCTAAGTGTAGCAAACCCATTAAGAACTACTGATGGTAGCGCAACGATTGAAGTCACGCATATAAATCACGGCTTTCAAGGCGGTGAAGCTATTGTTATTTCTAATGCAGTAACTGTTGGCGGTATAAATGCAGCGCAAATAAATGGATCAAGAACAATTGATTCTAATATTATAGATGAAAATACCTATAGCTTTACTGCTGGCGCTAATGCAAATAGCTCAGAAGATGGTGGTGGCAATGTAGAGATTTCTTCTCATGCGCCTAGCCCTAACTTTGACGAGCAATCTTGGTCTGCTGTTAGGGGCTATCCAGCGGCTGTTACTTTCCATCAGAACAGATTAGTCTTTGCTGGTACATTGGCTGAACCAGATTCTATTTACTTTAGTAAGATTGGCAGCTTCTTTAACTTTGATGTTGGTGATGCAGCCGATGATGATGCAATACAAGTTACTGCTGCATTGGGCGAAATAAACCCAATTAGATATTTGGTTTCTAACCGTGACTTGCAGATCTTTACTGGGTCAGCAGAGCTTTACATACCTACATTCCAGAATCAACCGCTTACTCCAACCAATCTACAGATACGAAAGCAAACACCATACGGGTGTGAGTTTGTGACTCCTACTCCGATAGACGGTGCGACTTTGTTTGTAGAACGTGGTGGTAGGACGGTTAGGGAGTATTTGTTTACTGACAACGAGAGCGCTTATACTTCTACTGCTATCTCAACAATTGCCAGCCACTTAATTAATAGCCCAATAGATATGGCGGTATCGAACTCAAGCTTTGATACATCTGAAAGCTATGCTGCGTTTGTTATGACTGACGGAACAATAGCTTTGTTTAATTCAAACAGGGCTGAGAAAAGAGCCTCTTGGACAAAGATCTCTAGTGACTTTGGATCGTTTGATGCTGTGACTGCGCTTGGCAATGTTATCTATGCTACGATCAAAGATTCTGATGGCAACTATTATTATGGTAGCTTTGAGCATGCAACAGACTTTGAGATTGGTTTGGATTGTTGGAGGGAGAGATCTATAAGCAACAATGAAGTTGATTTAAGTCCTATATTAAACCAGCCCTATGGGAACGGAGATACGGTAACTGTGCTAGCTAAGGATGCTGACGATACACAGCTTTCTCACTTAGGTACGTTTACTATATCTGGGAATGTAATTGATCTGTCTGCTTACTCAGCGTTTAACTATACCACAGCCTACATTGGGTCTGCATTTACTTCTAAGATTATTACCAATCCAATTGATGCTTCTATGGGCAATGGCCCTGCGACTGGTGAGATCAGAGGGCTAACTAACATTGTAGTTGATTTTAAAGACACTAGATCAGCTAAGGTAAACTCAAGACCATTGGTTACAACGTCAGCCTTTAGCGGCAAGAAAGAGTTTCGTTTGTTGGGGTATAACCGAACAGCGCAGATAACAATAGAACAAGATCATCCATTGCCATTGCAGGTTAATGGATTAGTAGCGGAGCTAGTAGTTTAATGTGGCAAATACTTGCAGCGGGTGCAGCTGGATTGTCAGCAGCAGGTCAGATTGCAGCTGGTCAAGCGCAGCAACAAGCCTCTCAGTTAAATGCTTTTAATATTAAAACAGATAAACAGTTAAATAAGGTTCAAGCTTTACAGCAAGCTAGAGCTAGGCAGGAAGAATATGACTTAGCAACTTCTGCTAATGTAGCTGCATTTTCGGCTGCTGGTCGTGATGTGGGTTCAGATAAAAGTGTTCAAGCTTTCTTAGAAAGACAAAAGGAGCTTGTTGGAGAAGATATTGGCCGCATCGCAAGACAAGAAAGCATACAGGGTATGAAGTCAGAAATGGCTGCTATGGCTGAAAAACGTCGTGGACGTAATGCTTATGTTTCTTCTTTGTTTAGTGCTGCTGGCACTATAGGCCAAGGCATCTATCAATATCAAACGACAAGGACTTAGTAATGGCTGTAATTAGAGAGAGAACCAGAGTCTTTAATCAGCCAGTCGGTGTTGTTAGAGCGGATGCTGGAAGTGCAGACATTGGACGAGCAGTAAGTAATGTTGCCTCTACGTTTCAACAAATAGCTTTTCGTGAAGCTGCTGAAGATGCTCAGAAGAAAGGCATAGAGATTGCCGAAGCTGTTGAAGAAAAAAGATTAAGAACAATTAATCCAGAAACAGGAAAGCCAGAAGCATTTAAGGCTCCCAAAGGATTTGGTCGTATAGCATCTGCTGCTTATCAAAGCGTTATTGATAAAAGGTATGAGGATTCAATTGGCACTGAGCTTAGAGTTAAGGCTCAAGAGATTGCTTTAAAGTACCAGTATGACCCTGAGTCATATGATGAGGTAATGAGCAACTACATTGGTCAAATGGCTGATGGCGCTGAAGGTAAATACAAGACATTTGTAGAAACAACGGGTGCTAAGTTTTTAGCTCTTACAAAATTAAACATTCAAGAAAATGTTGCAAAGAGAGCAAGGCAAAACGCAGCTAACTCTATTCTTACTGGCATTAGCACAAGCCAAGATGATGCTTATAGCGTTGCTCGTGCTGGTGGTTTTATTGCTCGTGAGAACGAAGAGGTTAGTGAAGCTCAAGCGATACACGATAGAGAGTTTGCTAATGCTCAGAACGGCGTATCTTCTGCGCTGTTAAAGGTTGGTGCTGACCAGACTGCCTCACGGCAACTCAAACAATCTATTGCATTAGGCGCTGTTGAGTATCTTCTTTCTGGCACTGCAAACAAATCAGAGCGCAATGCAATTGATCTTGCCATACGAACTCGCGGCAATCAGATGTCAGGATTGCCAAAGGGTTTACAAGAAGAAGTTAAAAGTCTTTTGGCTTATATTGAGCCAGCAAACATAGAAGCGGTTCTCAGACATAGCTCGGTTGTATCTAGTGATTACAATGCTGTTGAACAGGATCAAATTCAGCAAGCATCAAATCTAGCAAAACTAAAAGCAAGACAGCTAGAGCTTACTTTACCTGATACTATTGATACGCTGCTTACTACATCTAGCCTTAATGCGTCTGATGCCTTTGCCTCAGATGAGGCTTACTCGATACAAGCTGGCCTTAATTTAACAAATGATTTGTACACAAGCGCTCAGGCTAAGTTAGATCAACGTTTTTTATCTGATGAAACTTACTCAAGATCAGAAAGGGAAGGTGATCTAAGAGATGTTCGTCGTAACCTTCTTCGCCCTTATTTAATTCAAGCTGCTGCTGAAGGTAATATAGAAGAGTTTCGGATTGCGTTAGTAAGCAATAATCCAGAAGACATGAGCAAGCTGTCATTAAAGCAGCGCACATTTATTTCTGAGATTTACAACACTGACTTCTTTAATCCTAATGAGGACACTGGGTTTGCTAGGGAAGTTTTATCAGCAAACATTAATCAGATTAGACAGCAACGAGATAGAGAAAATTTACGTTTTGAGATTGCTCAATCTGTAACAGAAGCTGCAACTGCTGCTGAGTCTGGTGCGCTTAGTGGTGAAGAGTTTAATTCTCTAAATGCTAAGATTGAAGATAGTATTGGACCAAATGGCTTAACGGCAGATCAAGGTATATCTGAATCAAACCGTCTAAGTAAGTCCAGAGCCTTTGGTGAAGTCACAACCTTTGCTGCTCGTGCCAACTCTAACAGTCTCAATAATCTTATTTTATATGTAGATAGCCGAGGTAAGCGTGAAGGCATGTCGCCTGATGTAGTCGCTGCTGGCAATCGGATCTTAGAAGCTACAGATGACGTTGATGCTGTCGTTAGTAAGATTAAAGGTATTAAGTCAGCAGTATCTGTTAATGAAACACAAATGAAAGAAGCAATTGAGCTTCGCAATAATTCTATCCGTATTCTTGGTGGCGGTGGAAACGCTAACGATAAAGCTGACAGAGACATTGCTCAGGATATGTTGGACAATGCTGGCATTGACTTAGCTCAGTTTAATCAGCTTCCCGATACACAACGGGCTGCTGCACTTTCTATAATGAAAAGCGTTCCTCCACAGGGGCTAATAGATAAGCTTGATCAGATTGGATCTGGCTTACAAGTTGCGAATGCAGAGCAATACTTAGATCTCTTTGCTGCCCTATCTAATGACCCAACTGAAACTGGTGTGTTTATTAGTAGATTTGGCAACGCAATTAGCCCGAAGGATGCTCAGCTTTTAACTGACATACATCAGATAAGATTAGCTACTGGCGGCAGTGTTAATGAGATTGCTACAACTTTGGTTGAAAGGCAGTCAGATCCCAAGTCCAGAGTTAATATGGATGTGGTTTTAGATAAGATGACGCCAACTGCATACGCTTTGGATCAAGTAGATGATCCTATTATTGCTGAAGAATTAGCTTCTGTGGTTGAGTATATGGCGCTTACTGGAAAAAGTGCATCGCAGATTAACTCTGTGTTAAGTTCAACTGTTGATAGCAAGTATGCAAAGAGCCGTTTTATTGCTGATCCGCGCTTTCCTGCTGGCTCAATCAAGAGATCACGTTATTCTTTAGAGGCTGTATTCCCTGAGAAAGATGATCGGAATGCATTTGTTACTAGGGTAAATGAGCAACTTCCATCTGGTTATAGTCTTATTCCAAACTTAGACGCAGATGAAAAACGTGTAATGCTTGTGCCTGATGAGAGCACTGCTGGGTTAAATTACTTTGCCTACTTTGTAGATGAAGGCGAGGAACTGCGCCCACTTATTATTGAGCAAGATGGTCAACCTATGTGGCCTACGTTTGATCGCAGTGACATTGCAGATCATATGGCTAACAAAGCGAGCCAACTTGATGCTAAGCTAAAAAAACAAGAGGCTAGACAGCAAGAAATATTTAAAATGCAAGAGCCTGATTACATTGAGAAGAAATACGAAGAAATTAATAAAGGTCTCTTGGAATGAAAAATGGGCTAACAGCATTAAGAGAAATTGAGGCAGGGCAAGGAGTAAGACCTTTGCCTGATGTTTCTTTTATGAGAACTGTTGGCGCATCACTAGCCTATAAGTATGATCCATTGCTAGACAGAGCTAAAGAAACGGCTCGCTTTCCTTCGTTGCCTCAAGATGGATATAGGGCAATAGATAACATTCCTGATAATATGAAGCAATATGGCTCGACATTGCTTAGAGCTACAAACCAAGAGCATATGGAGTTTTTGGTTCAAAACCTAAGAGATGGATTAAAAACACGCCAAGATCTTTCTAGGTCAGGTATTATACCACAGTTTGCTGCGGAACTCTTTGATCCTATTAACTACATTGGTATTCCGTTTGCTCGTGCTGCAACCTTTGCTGGCGCTGCTGTTAGAGGTGGTGCGTCTACCGCTGCTGTCGTTGCTGGTCAGGAAGCTATTCGCTATCCGCTTGATCCAATGGCTACAAAAGAAGAGGCGGCATTAAACATTGGAGCTTCGTTTGTTCTTGGCGGTGCTATTAGTGGTTTAGTTACAATCCCAATGCAAAGAAGGATTGCCGCGCAGAAGTCTGCTGAAGAAGAGATAGCTAATCTGCAAAAGCAGATTGAGCCAGTTGAGGGTGAGCCTGTTGCTGAGATAGCACCAAGTTTGTTTACTGACTCATGGCTATACAAAGCAGTAACTACTCCTATGAAACGTATTCTTACTGATGACAGCATCCCGAACTCAGTTAAGTTGCGTACACTCAAAATAGCTAACGACTCTGGCATACTGCTTGCAGCAAACAAACAAGGTCAAAAAGTAGGTAACTCAGTCTTTCAGAACTCTAAGCTGCTTGAAGGTGAATGGGTAAAAGCATATGATGACATGCTGTTAATCTGGGGTCAAAGCACTGGCAAGGGTGTAGTCAATCCTTTAGATTATACATTCAAGCGCAAAGACTTTGAGACATGGCTTGAGGGCGTAGACTCAAAAGCAATGCGTGGCGTTGAAGCTGCGGATGACTTTGAAGCTCAGGCTATGAATAAGCTTAATACTTTTTACAAGACTTGGGAGACTCGTCTTAGCGAGCAAGGCTTGATTGGATCTAAAGCACACTACGAAAAGTTTATAACAGGCCGTGAGAGACGCATAGAGGGCGCACAGAAACGCTTAGAGACTGCTCGCAACATAGACTACCGTATGAAGCTAGAGGCTCAGGTGCAGCGCTACAGCGATGAGATAGATGAGGCTCGTGCTATCTTAGATGATATAACTGATGAGGTTATGCCAGCTAATGAAAAGATCTTCCGTCCTAGATACTGGGATCAGGATGCAATCAAGGCAAACCGCGAAGAGTTTGAGCGCATTCTTACAGACTGGTATAGGAACAATCCGTCAATAGTTGTTGAGAAAGACGGTAAGTTTAGCAGGGTACAGCTATCTACAGATCCAGCTGCTATCAAGTCGCGTGTTGACGATACAATAGATAATATCATTGGCATTAAAGACATCTTAGATCCTGAGGCTGGTTACTATGGTGCTGGTAAATCAAAGCACTTTAAGCATCGTTTGGTAGATATTCCAAACGCATTGGTCTTAGATTTTATTCAAACCAATCCGATTGCTGTAATGAAGGCATACGTTCAGCGCACTGGAACTCGCTATGAGTTTTCTCGACAGTTTGATGGGGCATCTATCGACGATATATTAGATGATACGTTTAATGAAATGCTGGATGCTGGGAATACACCAGAGCAAGCATATGCAGCAATGAAAGATATGCGTCACTTGTATAAAAGAGTTACGGGTGGTTTGCAGCGTGAGCCTGATCGTTGGGATCAATCAACGGCTAGGATTCTTCGCAACCTTGCACAGCTAAATTATCTAGGTTCTGCTGGTATATCTACAATAACTGAACCAGCTAAGATTATGATGGAGCATGGGCTCGGTCCTACGTTTCGTGGCTTGTTTTCAATAATGAAAAATAATCAACTAAAGCTTGGCGGCAAGGAAGGTAGACTAGCTGGTGAGGCTTTAGATAATATTATGAACTCGGCTCAGTTGCGTCTTGTTGATGATGTTAACAATAATCCGTTTAGATCTGACATACTGGATAAGGCCAAAGAGCCTTTCTATCTTCTCAATGGTCTTGGCCCGATTACTCGTATCTTTAAAGACTTCGATGCTATGATGCGCTCCCACAGTATTATTGATTACTCTGTGCGCTGGACGCAGAGCAAAGCAACAAAGCAAGAGCAAGAATATTTGCTGCGTTATAATATTGACTTAGAAGATGCTAAGAAAATTGCAAATGCACCTTGGCAAAAGTCTGAGTCTGGTTTGTATATGGCAAACACAGAAGCATGGACTAATACAATTGAGTTTCCTGCGACTAAAGCTGAAGTCATATCTGGTCCAACAGGTGAGTTTGCTAAAGGTGGTCGCTATAAAGCAGCATTCTACCGTGACTCTGAGAAGAAGATTTACATAGATGAAGAGTACATTAAAGATGTAATGTATGAACAGCGCGGCTGGGAAAACCCACGAGTTGAAGGTGTTAAACCTATTAAAAAAGGTATTATCAATACGCCAGAAGATTATGTGACTTTCATTAAGATGCACGAGATTATGCATTCACTTAACAGGCCCAAAGATATGGGCTTTGATATGAGAAGAAAAGAAAGCAAAGCTGCTTATGAAAATGCAATTAATGATCTGGCTGTTGCTGAGATAGAGAAACAAGCAAGAGTAGATCCTGAAACTGTGCGTACATTTCGCAATGCTCTTGGTTCTGGAATTATGAATACAATCTTAATGGGTACGCCAGCAGATAAACCAAATATTGTTGATGGAATTGTTTATATTCCTATGCGTGTTGCTGAAAAATTTGGCATGAAGGAAGACAAAGAATTTAAGGGATATGCTCGTATTGAAAGCGGATTGCTTGGCCTACCGTTTCAGTTCTACAGCTACAGTTTAGCTGCGGTAAATAAGATCACAGCGGCATACGGGCATGGGCAACTAAAGAACCAGTGGATTGGTACAGCTTTAGCCATGGGCTTGGGCTATATGGTACTGCAATACAAAACGCCTGATTTTGTAGAGATGAGTTTTCAAGATCAGCTTGCTAGATCTTTTGATTACTCAGGGGTTACTGCTTTGTATTCTGATATGTTCTATACAGCTATGTCTACTAGCTTGGCATTGGGTGGGCCTAATCTAACTGGTGGTGTTCTTCAGCCTCGCTATCCTCAAAAGCCTGATGCGTTGGACGCTGCAAATGGTTTGCTAGGCGCTGGGCCTAGCATTGCAACCGATCTTGCTCGTGGATCTTATGATTTGGTTACGGGCAATATTGGTGAGGGCACTAAAGAAATTATTCGTAATTTACCTTTTGCTAGAATGTGGTTTTGGAAAGGTAAGATGAATGAGTTTACCAATATGATTGAGGGCGAGCTTGATGCGCCTCTTGGATTTGGTAGATACTGATTTGTACTAGACTATTTGTGCATTGAATCTCTCAGCTTCTTTGTGAGAAAAGAAGTTAGAGAGGTGAGCTATGTCTATAAATGTTGCAAATAATAATCCCCACGTTGTTTACACCGTTGCCGAGGGCGCAACCCAAACAACATTCTCAATTACCTTTGAGTTCTTTGATGACGATGAAGTACAGCTGTATGTAGACGGCATAATAAAAACTCAGGGATCTGGTGATGGTAACTACACTATTACTGGTGGTGAGGGATCTACAGGCACAGCAACATTTAACACAGTATCATCGGGCACACAGCCAGTAACAGGCATAACTGGCGGCAGTCAGGTTGTTATTACAAGAAACATACCTATTGAGCGGGTAACTGATTTCTCAGCAGGGTCAGATATAAACCGAGCAGCTTTAAATACTCAACTCGACACGCTTACAGCTATTGCGGCTGACAACAAAATGCGATCTGTTCGTGCGCTGACTGCACCTATTACAGACCCAACTGATGTTGGCACAAGTCTTGTTATACCTAAGGCAGCAGACAGAGCTAACGGCTTTCTTAGCTTTGATAGCAATGGTAATGCAGCCATTAACTCTGTTGTTGATTTAAGCTTTCTTACGCTTGAGCGGTTGGACATTGATAACGTTCGTATTGATGGAAATACCCTTAGCTCTACAACAGGTAGTTTAATCTTAGCGCCTACTGCTGATATTGAAATAAACATTCCAGCATCAAGTAGTTTGTATATGCAGCGTGCTGGAACAACTGCATTAGACTTTGCGTTTACTTCTATTTCTCAAGAAGTTCGTTTTATCAATACAACCACAGCAACAACGTATTCTGTAATACAATCAAATCATCTTGGCGGCACATCATCTGATCTTATTCTTAAGAGTGATGGTGGCCCGTTAGAGCTTGATACTGGTGGTGGTACTATTCCGCTAAAGGATGATGGAGTTCAGCGCGGTTACTTAAATATAAATACTGCAAATACAATTAAGCTATACACTGGCACAGGCACAGGAACGCTTAACACTACGTTTGATGGCGCTGATGTTACTATTGCTGGTGAGTTGGTTGTATCTGGCAACTTAACTGTTGATGGAACAACAACAACTATTAACTCAACAACGCTTACTGTTGATGACAAGAATATTGTTTTAGCTTCTGGCGCTAGTACCAGTTTGGCTGCTGATGGCGCTGGGATTACAATAGATGGCGCAAGCGCTTCGCTTACATATGTTCATTTAACTGGCGCTATGACTTTCAACAAAGATGTTGATATTGGCGACAATGATATTGAGAACGCGCAGAGGTTACATTTTACAGAAAATGTTTCTTTGTACCCTACATCAGGTGATGACAGCATTCTTAACTTACAAGCTGAGGACACTGGATCTGCTCAGTTAAGATTTATTACTGGTACTGGATCTGGTGTATTTCGCGGTGGTATTGTTGCCTCTCAAAACAATGTGTTTGGTTTAAAGGATTCAAACGATCAGACATTTATTAAGTCGCAAGACGGTAATTTACCCACTCAGATCTTTCATACATACGACAGCCCAAGTGCTGGCAGTAGCTTACGGATTGAAGCTGGTTCAAACTTTGTAAAGTTATATGGATCGGAAGGCGTAGAGGCTCAGAAGTATAAAGATGCTGATGACACCAGCTATTACTTAGAGCCAGCAGGTACTTCTGTATTAGCTACTGTTGGTGCTACTGAGCTTAATGTTGATAACATCACTATTGATGGCAATACAATTAGCTCAACAGATACTAATGGAAACATTAATCTTCGCTGCAATGGTACTGGTGTTGTTGATGTTGACAGCGAGTTGTTTGTTTACGGCAATGCCATTAATGGCACATCGGCTTATGTTCAAATTGGTAGCAGTGGTACTGGCGGCGATGATGTTCGCATACAAGGGCCAAATCCCAACTTTAGTTTATATGACTCAACTGCTGTTGCTGATGGCGTTGCTGCATATACGGGTGGTATGTTGTTTTACGGTCAGAAAACAAACACGGCATATCACACATACTCAACTATTCGTCCTAGAATTATTAATGGTCTTGACAGTGATACAGCAAAAACGGGTGCTTTACATTTTGGTGTAAGCGATGGTGCTAATGCTGCTGTAACAAATATTATTTTTAAGATTGAGCCTGATGGAATTGAGGTAGCTGGTAATATTACATCTACCAATGATCCATTAAAGATTAGCGCAACAACTGCATCAGGAAATCCAAATATTATTCTTGAGGGAGATTCCAGTCCTTCTGTAGCTATTAGAGGCGATGGTAGTAATGCTGATAGACTGTTGTTGCGTTATGATGATTCAAATGATTTTTCTTATATTTCTGCATCAGGAAATTTAAGCATTGATGCAAGCAATCAAGGTCATACGCTTTCACTAACATCTAATGATGGAATGTTTATTACTAATGGCTCTAGTAATATGACCATTACTTCTAGTAGTAGTGATATAATATTTAAGACAGGCACGACTGGTTCAACTACAGAAAGACTTAAGATTACTGGGGCTGGTATTGTTCAGTCATTAGTTGAAACTCAAATTGTTGACGAGACTTTAAAGGTTACAAACGGTAGCACTTACGGCTCTTTGAGTATGGATGAGAATACTGGAAGTGGCAGAGATTACTTTGACATTAAAGCTTTTGGTCATGATGGCTCTTCAACTGAAGGTGGCGCTGTTAGATTGTTTAGCGCTTCTAACTTAGAGTCTATTAGAACTTACTCTACGGGTACGACTGGTTCTGGTTATACTACGTTTAACTTTCCGTATGATTATACTTACGGAACTGGCGTTTATCATTTAACTGTAGCTTCTGCTAATAGATCGGGCCTTTATCTAAGATCAGACGTAAGTGGCTCTGATGCAGATGGCAAACAGTATGGCGAGTTGAGTGCAAGCTCTAGTGAATTTAAAATGGTTGGCTGGTTTGGTGCTAACATTGAGTTCAAGATTGGTGGAGATCTTGGAGAAACTAAGATTGCTGAGATTAGCTCTACTGGTCTGGATGTCACGGGGACTGTCATCAGCGATGGGCTGACTGTAGATGGGAATGCAAGTGTTGATGGTGCTTTGACGTTCACAAATCAAGGTGTTGTTAATGCTTATGTAAACTCTGAAGAGGGGTTTTATTTCAACATAGACAGCAATAATGACCAATCAACTGAACGTGTAATACAGTTTGGTGCCAATGCAGCAGACAGTTCTGGGAAAAAGATTGCATTGTTCCAAGAGGGCGGCGACATCAGCTTTTATGATTCACTAGGCAGCAGCCAGTCGTTCTTCTGGGATGCGAGTGCGGAGAGATTGGGGATTGGGACGACTTCGCCGCAACAACTCCTCGAAATATCAGGTTCTGCGCCAAAGATACGCCTCAATGATAGTAGGGGAATAACATGGACAGGTGGTGAGGAGTTAGGCGGCCTTGAATTTTATACCTCCGATACGAGTGCAAATGGGCCGCTTTTAGGGGCAAGTATTACTGCACTAAACACGGCTTCTTCGACAATCCCCAACTATAATCTGATATTCTCTACCGCACCTCACAACGATAATACTGGCCCCGTCGAACGTATGCGCATCGACAGCAGCGGTAATGTTGGGATTGACTTTACGCCTAAAACTATGGCTTCAGCAGTCACGTCAAGTTTGAATGTAGGCAGTGGCACAGTATTTCAAAGAACAAAAGATACCTATTTAGGCAGCAATATGTACTATAATGCTTCTGACGTAGGCAAAAGTATTTCTACTGGCTACGGTCTAGCTTATTTTCAAGATGTAACAAATGGGTCGCACAAATGGTTTACTTCTGCTGTTTCTGCTGGATCGGCTGATGCAACACATTCGTTTAGCACTCCAATGGTTATCGACAGCAGCGGTAACTTGCTGGTGGGTAGTACAAGTACTGACGGTTTTGATGGGACTAGCGGCCTAAAGGTGGCAAGTAGCACGCCTGGTTTTCTTTTAGAAAGAACAGGTGTGAGAAGTTGGCTACAATACATTTCCTCTGATGGTAGTTGGCGACTGTATGACAGCACAGATAATGCAGAACGCATATTAGTCGACAGCAGCGGTAACTTGCTGGTGGGGACTACTGATACAAACCCAACTACAGGCACATCGGAAGGTGTTGTTTTAGGCGGAAACGGTCTTATTTTAGCGTCTAATGCTAACGATGCAGCAATAGCTTTAAACAGAGCAAATAGTGATGGCGACATTGCTATTTTTAAGAAAGATGGCTCCCCTGTAGGGAGTATTGCTTCAATAGGTGGAACGGATGTGGGCATTGGCTCTGGGGCTGTTGGCTTACGTTTCCGTGATGCAACTTTCGACACAATTCGTCCATTTAACGTATCAACAGGGAATGATGTAGATGGTACTATTGACTTGGGCGCATCCGCAGCACGCTTCAAAGACCTCTACCTGTCTGGCAATGTTACAATGGGTGGCCGTCTCCTTGACAATACACACATCTTTGCCAACGCAGCAAATACAACTGAATATATGCGCCTCGATGCGAGCGGTAACTTGCTGCATCAAACAAACACGACAAATAATCTTGGCACTACTAATCGTGGTATAATTCTGCGCTCAGATGGTGGAACTGGTGCATACATTCAGATTGCTGATACTGGAACTACTAGCAAACTTCTCATGTATTTTTACAATGGGAACGGTCAAGTTGGTAGCATTTCCACAAGCGGTTCAGCAACAGCTTACAACACTTCCTCAGACTACCGCCTAAAGACTGACGCACAGCCAATGACAGGTGCAACAGATCGCCTTAAACAGCTTAACCCTGTCAACTTTGAATGGATTGCTGATGGTACTAGGGTCGATGGTTTCTTAGCACATGAAGCACAAGCGGTTGTTCCAGAGGCGGTCACTGGTGCTAAAGACGCAATGCGTGACGAGGAATATGAGGTTACACCAGCAGTTTTAGATGATGATGGCAATGTCGTTACTGAAGCTGTCATGGGTACACGCAGCGTTCCTGATTACCAAGGCATTGACCAAAGCAAGCTAGTGCCATTGTTGGTTGCTACAATCAAAGAATTAGAGGCACGTATTACTGCCTTAGAAAACGCCTAAAGGAGAAACAACATGGCTATTACTTACACTTGGACAATTCCAACCTTAGAGCGTCACACATCTGATGGTGGCGTTTACATTGCACATTGGCGCTGCACAGGCGTTGATGACGATGGTAACTCAGCAAGCTCATATGGCACCTGTGGCCTAGACTATGATGCCTCTGCGTCCGACTTTACGCCGTATGCAGATATTACTGAGGCTCAAGCTCAGGGCTGGGTGTGGGGTCATGTATCCCAAGAGGATACCGAAGCTGCTATTGCTTCTAAGATTGATGCGATAGCTAATCCAACGACTGAGGCGGGAGTGCCTTGGTCATAACCTAGAAAGGAGATCAACGTGACTGAAGACAAAAAGGTCATTACGATTGATGAAGTAGAATACACTGAGGATCAATTATCTGATGAGGCAAAGACTTGTATAAATCATATAGGTTCTTTGGATCAAAAGATTGCTAGTGCTCAGTTTAACTTAATGCAACTTCAAGGAGGTCGTGAGTTTTTCATGACTAAGTTGAAAGAAAACTTAGAGTAAAGATAATGGATAAACGCACCGTACAATCAGCACATACTCGCATTGATGGATTGGAGAAAGAAGTCGTGGCTATAAAAACCGAGATGGAAATTCAATTCAAAGATTTGTTTAACAGAGTTAAGCGCCTTGAGGCTGTTGTGATTGCAACGAGTGCGTTTATCATCGCGCTTCTTCTTCGCATGAATATGTTGGGATAAACAATGTTAGCTGAATTAGCAGCGGCCAATGCTGCTTACAGCACGATTAAGAAGTTTGTTGCTAATGGCAAAGAGGTGTCGGATTTTCTATCCCCTCTTAAAAACTTAGTGAGTTCTGAAGAGGAGCTAAGAGCTAGAGGCAACCGCAAAAAGAATGGATTGTTTTCCAAGGTCATGGGCAAATCTGCTGATGACTTTGATGAGTTCTTAGCTTTGCAAAAAATCCAAGAGCAACGCAAAGAGCTAGAAAGTATTTGTCGTTTGTACGGCAAGCCTGGAACGTGGGATAGTTTCTTAGCTTTTGAAGCCAAGATGCGCGTTCAACGTAAGAAAGAAGCAGAAGAAAGACAGAAACAAATCGCCAAGATTATTAAGTATGTAACATGGGGTATTGTGGCAACGTTAAGTGTTGGTGGTTTTGTTGTTTTGTATTTATTCACTGAGTTCTTAAAGGAGTTGTGATGACAATAGCTATGGAAAAAATATTGGCTTGGAAGATCATGCCAAGGATTATGATGCTGGTAATGACTGTTATGTATATTCGCGTCATAGAATGGTTTATGTCTCTTCCGCAGGGTGAGGTTAGCACACAAGCTACCGCGCTCACAGCCACCGTTACAGGCGCTATGACAGGTGCTTTTGCAGTATGGATAGGACATGAGAAATGATTGGTCAGATTATAGGTGCAGTTGGTGGTCTAGCTACCAGTTATTTAGACGGTAAGGCTGCAATCCAGAAGGCTAATGCGGAGATCAAACTCAAGCAAGCTACTGGTGAAATGGACTGGGAGCAGTCAGCAATAGAAGCATCGAAGGATTCTTGGAAAGATGAGCTATGGACTATAGTTTTCGTAGCTATTCTTTGCGCTAATTTTATTCCTTCTATGCAGGATGTAATGGCGGTTGGATTTGCTAATTTAGAAACTACGCCTCTCTGGGTGCAGTGGGGAATGTATGCCTCTATTGCTGCAAGCTTTGGTATACGAACCATGAAAGGATTAAAGAAGTGACTTTCAAATTATCCCAACGCAGTCTCGACAGACTACAAGGCGTTGATGACAGAATGATTTCTGTGGTTAAGTTTGCAATCACAGCAACGAAGACAGACTTTGGAGTTATTCAAGGCTTGCGTACCTTGGAAATGCAGAAGGCATTAGTAGCTAAAGGTGCTAGTCAAACCATGAAGTCAAAACATTTAGATGGATTGGCTGTTGATCTGATGGCTTACATTGAGGGCCGTGGTTCTTGGGAACTTAATCTGTATGACGATTTGGCTGACGCTATGAAGGAAGGCGCTGAAGCTGCTGGTGTGGCTGTGCGCTGGGGGGCAGCTTGGCATATAGATGACATTCGCAAGTGGGATGGCACAATGGAAGAAGCTATGAATGCTTATGTGGATTTGCGCAGAGGTCAAGGAAGAAGGCCATTCATTGATGGCCCTCACTTTGAGTTAATGCTTTAAGTTTGGAATCTTTTCCGAATGACGATTCAATACTTCTAAGGTTTGTCTGCGACTGTATCCCTTGAAGTTCATGCGTCTGCATATGGCTTCACGATCTATACCTTTCTGAGCTAAAGCAATTATTTCTTTTGTTTCTGGCTTAGCGTCTCTGCCACCCATGTGGTAGTTGACAGCTAAGTTTTGCTTTAGATAGATGTTTGTTCCGTCACGATCCTTTGCTCTCTTTCTTACTTCTTTAGCATCGGCAAGCATTGCTTCTCGCAATTGTTCTTCTGTCATATGTGATAGCCCTCACTTCTTAGTTTGTTTACGAATTGATTTAGTTCAGAACGCGCTGCCCATAGATCTTGTTTTACATTTGGATGTGGGTCGGTTCTGTTTTCTTCATTGATTAGTGTATCAACTCTGCGCTTTAGAAAGTCTAACTCTACTTCATGTGCGCGATGTATTTTCATTGTCTTCTCCCTTGCTCTACGACAGGCCAGTATATGTTGTTGCGATGAATAAAATTATTCAGACCGGATAGCTTTACGTCAAGGATTTTTGCTGCTTGTGTTTGTGTGCAGCGAGATTGTGCCAGTGCTTTTACTAGCTCTAGTTTTTCTTTCTTGTGACGTTGCGTCATCTCTTCCCATGTTTCCATGCTGTTTCCTTTGGGTAAAAAAAAGCCCCACTTAAACAGTGCGAAACCTAATTAAGCGGGGCAGTTGTGAGGGAGGGCAGGACGCTCCTCTGGAGAACTAAGCTTAGCTTAGAACGGAATGCTATCTTCTGGCAAGGACGAAGATTGTTTGCCTTGTTGTTTGTCGCTTATCTGAAAAGACATATAAGGCTTACCATCTTTCATGCGTCTCCATCCAGCGATTCGTTTTTCATCTGGTGATCCTTTCTCACCAACTGGGCCAGAGTAATCGGGTGCTGCATCATTGCCCTTCTTGTCGTTGTCAAACATTACAGCCATCTTCTGATAGACCTCGACAATACCACGACCATCTTTGGTCTGGTCTTTGACAAGAACTACTTTTGAATCTACGCCTTCAACATTGACCTTGCCTTGCAAGATCATTTGCTGTGTTGGGAATGGTGTAAAGGCTGCGCCTCTGTTTGTATCATCGTATTCTGCCATGCTTCTGGCTCCTGTGTTGTAATTGTTTTTCTAAGATTCTTAATTTTTTACCTGCTTCATTAATTGATTTTAATTCTTCATGACTCCTTTCCTTGTTTGATTGCAGGTAATCAATGATGCAAGTAATTAAGGCTTGCACCTCTGGTAGTTTAAGCGTGATATTATTATTCTTACCAGCCATTGCTATCGTACTTATTACCATCCATCTTACCTAAGAAGATGTCAGCATCACAGCCAATGTGCGACAGTGCTTTGGTTAGGCCATCAGTAATAGCCATCTTCGGTGCATCCTCGGCCATACGGCCTTTGTTTGCATCAAAGAACTTACGGCACCCTGTGAAGGGGCCAAATGAATTTGCTGGGGTACCATGCCAAACAGTAACATGCGCTAGCACAGCGCTG
>Ga0209645_1000538_pt1 | contig 19495 bp, 12 predicted proteins | sample ETNvirenome_6_30_FD_184070 | JGI IMG/M metagenome (GOLD analysis project Ga0209645, IMG submission 184070) | Marine viral communities from the Pacific Ocean - ETNP_6_30 (SPAdes) (version 2) | ecosystem: Environmental > Aquatic > Marine > Oceanic | place: Pacific Ocean | collected 2013-06-19
TACCTCTTATAGAATACCAAGGTATTATTTCGTCTTCTAAATCTTCTAACTGCTCTTCTAGTTTACTTTGTAATAACTCTTTTCTTTTTTTTGATATCCACTGTTGTTTAGCTTGTTCAACATTGCTTTGATCTTCATTTAAAAACTCATCAAAAACATAAGATTGATATTTTATTTCTTTTCTAGGTGCCACATAAGCGCCATAACCTTTAGCATATGGGTTAAATTGCTTTTGCTCTATCTCTCCTTTTTTTATTTTTTCAATAGGATCTGCATTTGCTTGCAATATAATTTCATCCATTTCTTGCTGCGAAATAGAAATATTATTGCCAGCCACATTGTAATCTGTAGACTGGTTAAAAAATTGATTTTTAAAATCATTATTATTTTTAGTGTAATCACCTTTTTGACTCATAAAATTATATAAAGAGTCTTGCGATGATGGTGTAGAAAATTGTGACACAAAATCTTCATAAGACTTTGTGTAATCTCCTTTTTCAACTAAAAAATTATATAAATTTTGACTCATATTATTATGTTAAATTGTCAGCGCCACCTGCGGTAGGTTCTGTTATCTTTAATTCTATTAACTCAAGTTTTTCGTTGGCTTCATATATTTTGCCGCCAGACTCATAAAATTGACCGTCTTGCACGTTTTCAACGTTTGTTATATCATCTACAGCTCTAGGTAATATTCCATCTACTAGTAATTCTGTACCATTAAGAGTGGTAAGAGTTGCGCCAGCAGGTGGATAGTTTGCGTTTTCTTGTTTTTCTTGTTTTTCTTTTTGTTCTGTTTTATAACGCTCTGGGTACAGCTTTTTGTTTTCGTTTATAATTCCGTTTGTAAGTTTATCAATAACTATACGTCTACAGTATTCTTCCCACTTTGCTTTATCACCTTTCCAAACTGGAGAGTTAGGGTCTATTACAGCAAGTTTAAAAGCCGCTAATTCTGTAGGATCTACAACGCCATCGGTATTTGTATCTACATATTCATTTTTTTTAAACCCTGCTTTAATTTCTCTGTCTAAGCCTGTATCTTCACTTAACATTTGATAAAAATCTTGATTGTCTCTAATTGGGTCATTAACAAAAGCGTAAAGATCATTGTATTCACCTTGAAGCGGTAAACTTTGACTTACTTTATGTCTAACATTATTTTCGCTAAACCTAAAGGCGTCATGCTCTTGTTCAAAAACTTTATTATAAGCGTTTGCATACGCTGGGTTTTTAAATATTACTATATCTTCTAACTGTGCTTTAGTTAAAGAGTATGTATCACCATTAGCCAATTTACCGGTAAAAACCCTTTCGCCATTTACTATACTAACATCATATTCTTCATTTTGAAAAGATGTTATAATTTCAAGATTCTTACCTGTATTACCACCTTCTCTTGGGTGCATAGCTTTTGAAATGTTGCTACTAACTGCTTTAGCTTTAAAGTCAACAAGACCATTAATATAGTCTACTTCGTTTTGAAGTGCTATTAAAGCCCCTGCTTTATCTTTATCGTTATCAGCGGCTAAATAATCTTTTTTTATACCTGATACAATATCAAAAGATAAATTACGATCTTTTGCTGATTTAAAAGATCCAGATCTTTTTAGCACGTCAGCGCTTACAGCGTCAAACCTTTTTATTTTATCTCGTTTTTCCGCTTCAGCTTTTTCTTTTTTTACACGCGCTATTTCCATCATTTCAATACCAGCTTGACCGATTTTATCAAGCCCAGCATAAATGCCAGGGACATTATCAAGGTTTCTATACGCTTCTCTTGCGCCTCTAATTAGTGTTGTGTCTGCTGCTCTATTTGCCATATTTTATTTGTTTTAAACTGCCGTCCCTTGAGACGTATTCGCGTTTTTTGGTAGATCATCTTGCCCTATGTTATTGTCTGTATTGTTAATAGTTTCTTGATTAGGATCTTCTTGATTAGGATCTTCAGTTTTCTTTTTACCACCACTACTTTTCATCATTTGTAAGCCGACGGCACCGATATCACCAATAGCACTCATTTGTGCTGCTTTAGCCTCTGCTCTAGCTTGGTTTGCCGCTGCTACTCTTTGCTGTGACATACCGAGTAGTGTTGCGGTTTTTTGCGCTTCTAAATCTTGGCTTCTTGCTTCACCAGCTCTTTCTTGCATTTGTATATTCGCCGCTTGTTGTGCCGCTGCCATTTGGTTTCGTTGTTCTTGCATACCTATAGACGCACTAGCTTGTTGCATCGCTAATTGACCTTGGTTGGCCATGAGCTGCGCTAAAGCCGCTATACCACTACCACCTGCCGCAGCCTGCATATTTTGCATAATGTTTGCTCTTTGCTGTGCACCTTGTTGCGCTTGAAACTGTGCTTGTTGTTGATTTACAGTTAAGTCTTCCATAGTATTTTGCATGTTAGCGTAAGGATTACTAGTGTCTAAAGCTCTATACTGCGCCATCATTCTTTCGTTTTCTTTATTAGCTTTTTCTTGCTCTGCTATTCTTTTTCTACGACCACTAACAGCCATGCCAAGTTTAGCGAAACCTGCTGTTCCAGCTATAGCCGCTCCTGCTATTAAAAATGCCATAATCTATTTGTTTTTATTAATGTATTCTTCATATTCTTCTATGCTTGTTGCTACAATTTCTTTTTCTAACCACTTTATATCTTGAGAATTTGTAGGGTTTTTATGTATATTTACAAATATACTTTCTTTATTTGCGTATATAACTCTTTTTGTTCCTGGTGTTGCTACTACATAACAAGGCGCTACGTAATCTTCTGTAGCATCTTCTGTAACAACTGAAATATGTCCGGTTAATAAAAACCAAACATGTAAGTGTTTATGTATTGCTCCAACAACAATTGATCCCGGTTTCATAGACATTTGTCTAACATATATTCCGTCTGCAAAAGTATGTTTTAACGGAAAGTGTTTTGAATCTTGGTGTGTAACAATATTTTCTTCATCAGCATTGCTGATTAACATCGATTGAAAATCTAAGATTTTCTTTCGTGTAGATAACTTTATATCTTTATTCATATTTAATTTAATTATAGTTAAATAATCACACTTTTTTGCGACTATTTACTACTTTCAAAAACATCAGCATTGATAGCAAACAACTCAGCTTCAGTCTTTGACGTGTTTCTAAAGCATGTTTTAGCAAAGTAACCTAACAAACCACTTGGATTACTATACTTATCTTTACTAAACAATATAAAACTATCAGTAGTTGGCACTGCAGTGTTAGCGTCATAATCAACTGTCATAGATAATCTATCAGAGGCTATAGTAAGACATTTGCCTAGTAATATAACATCTGATTGTGCTGCCGATGAAAAATTACCAGATGCGGTTGGGTTACAATAAAGTATCATATCACCATCTGTAGAAGAGGCCTGTACCGATGCGTTTATTGGTTTTGTAAATGTTAATGTTAATGTTGGCATAATTATGGGATTAATGTTACTACTATATTAGCGGCAGAACTCGCGTTTATACCGTCACTTATTTCGTAGGTAATTGTATCTGTTGTGGCTGATGTACCTCCAACACCATCAGCAGCTGATTGATATATAATAGACCGTTTGTCAGATCCAATACTAACAAATCCAGTAGATAAACCACCTTTACCAGCTGTTGATACCGTTAAGTTACTAGTGTTGCCTGTAGTTATTGAATCAAGAGGTCTTATTACAATACTATCACCAGCTTGGCACTCTGCTGTAAGAGCGACTGCGACTGGTGCTGTGTAAGCTGTTATAAAGTTTGCTAGCAATAAATTCGCTGTAACATTTTGAATACCAACCCTTTCAACATAACCTTTTATATTTAGAGCACAAGTTGATGTACCTGGGTTTGTAACACTCAACTCTTCAATCCTTAGTTTACTACCAGAAACAGTAAACTCTAAAACGTCTCCGGCGGAAAGCGTTTGTTCTGTTGATAAAACCACATCGCCGTCAGCGGTAAAAGAAGATACAGTTGGATATCCAATTATATTTTCACCTTGAACCAACATACCATCTACTATGTTAGTTATACCACTATCAGTTGCTAATTCTTTTTCACCTATTAACTTTAAAAACTTAGAGTTAGATGTAGATTCAAAAACTAAATAACGAGCTCCATAAGAAACATCTTCAGTTGTGGTTAATGGTGCTGCGAAAACAATATCACTAACTACTGGTTGTCTAGATATACTTACGTTTCTTACAAAAGTTAAAGTACCAGAAATAGTTTCTGTAGATGTTGCGCTTAACGCAATAACAGTATCACCAGGAAAAGACGTTATAGTTGTTGCAGCGGGAATACCCGTGCCAGTAACAGTGTCGCCAACTTGCAATTTTAAACTCGCATGTGCAACTACTAAAGTAACATTAGTACCTGGATGTGAGTGAGAAGACACTACGCCCGTAACGGTGTAACTTAAAGTTTGTGAAGAACTAAAATAACCTGGGTTAGATTCAACATCTTCCGTGCTAGTAATTGCAAAATTACTTAATGGCTCTTTATTACTAAATGATTTTATAATAGGATAAGCCACGTTCACGCCGTTAGTACCGGTTGCAACTTGCAAAGTATAATCTACCTGTCCAAACCAATTTAATTTTGTTGTTAAAGGTTCTACGCTAGTACCATCAAAAGACGTTTTGGTAGTACCTGTTGGCGTTACAGTTGTAGTGTAAAGTTTTCTAAAATCACTACTGTCAAATAAAGCAGTGGCAGGAAATCTTTCTTGTAATGCTATTCTATGCGTGTTAAAACCAGATCTAGTAGTAGATTCTATTGTTTGATTAGCCAACGTAGTTGTAGTTCTAGTAAACTTTTCTTCATCAAAATCATACGTTAAACCAAGTTGATCTTCTATTTTAACTTCATATGTAGAGTTTGTAGTGCCTTTTACTATTAAATCTAAAGATCTATCGTTACTATCTAATATAGATTCGTTTTTATAACCAGAATATTCTATAGAAAAAATTGAATTATAACCTACTCTATCTGCTACCGCGGTTGGTGTAGAAAAAGTTACAACCTCTCCGTTAGACAAAGATACATCTTCACTGCCCATGTTATAATAAAGCTCAACAGTAACTTCTGTTAAAAAATTATTGCTATTAAAAGTTTCTGCTGCGTACTCTATAGACCACCTAGAAGAGTCTTTAGAAGCAGTAGTGAAAGTAGGTCTAGACTGTATATAATGACCTGCTGCTGCTGTGGCTTTATATTCTGCAACTAGAGTTTTTTTCTTTTCTTGTATTGGTAAAAAACAAACGTTTTTAATTAAAGAGCCAGTTGTTGTAGTTGTTTTATTAGTAGCTGTTATAAGTTGAGTAATATTTAACGCTGTATTGTTTACCAATGTAAAGTTTAAAGTTGGTTGATAAGGATGTGTAGTGCCGTCTATATCAATATCAATTTGAGTATTAGCAGCAGGCATTACGTACCACTGCGCTAAAACAACACTAGCTGTAACCGTATTAGCTGGAGTTAAAGCAGTACCTGTATCAGCAAAAGATACACTAGCCACTTCAATTGGCAAAGTAGTGCCTATACTAAAATCACTAGCTTGTATTACCCTGCCTGTATCAGGCGTTATAGTTAGCGTATATGAAGCTGCCAAAGTTCCAGCCGCTATGCTGTCTCCTTGAAACTCTGTAGTACTACTAGTGGTTATTGTGTATTGATTTGCCATATTTATTTAAATTAATCAGTGTCTCCAGTATCTTTAATTGTTAATGTAAATGGATTAACAAGAGCAGCTGGTGTTTCAACAGCTGAAGGCGTACCAATTCCTTGTGTTGAAAACTGTCTAACATCTAAGTTTGCTAAAGTGTTATCTTTGTTTCCACGTATATAATTAAACCATTTACCTTCTTTTTCTTTAAACTCAGGTATAAAACCAGTTTCTAAATCTGTAGTAATAGACTCTGCGTACCAACCATCAACAGCAACTTGATTATAATACTCTTGATCAGTAGTATTAGCCACTATTCTAGCTTGACTACCTTCATAGCTTAATGAGCCAAAGTTTTTAATAGAACTAGGTATATCATTGAAAGTAACGCATATAGTAGAATCGTAATCTACGCCATAAAACTTGTTTCTCGTTTCGTTATTATAGTGTTGATAAATATCACCTGCCTTAAACGTAAAGTATTTATTGTTTAAACTAACACCGGTTTCTTGTAGATAAGACTGAAATGTAGTCCAACCTTTTGAGCTTTCACTAAAGCTAGCTGTTGTTTCAGTGTAATCTATAGCGGTTCCAGCGTTACCTTCTTTTAATGTTAAGCTGTATAATTTTTTAGTATCATCATAACTACCTGATAAAGCTATATTTGAAGAAGCTAAAGTATCTTTAAAATAGTCAGCCATACCAATATCTGATATAGGCGTTAAACCATCTTTAGATAATCTAAGCACCGCGCCTCTTTGTTTATCTGTAAAATAAGATCTATATTTATCTGAAGCAAATGATTCTGGATTTGTTGATATACCAAAATCACCAGAATAAGGCATTGCTTGTCCTAAAAATCTATCTGTAGCAGTTATATTTGTATTTCCATCAGCATTAAACAACGCGTCTTTATCTGCTAGTATACGTAGTATTCTATCTTCACACAACACACTTAGGTTAGTGTCTTTTGCATGTAGCTTTTGTATACTGCCATAGGTAGGACTTAAATCTTTTGTTATTTTTTCAGCTTGAATAAATTGATTTAAATTATTAATACCAGCGGGATTGTTATATATACCAGAATATATTAAGCCTGACTTTCTGTTTTCTTGTTTGTATTGCTGTGCTAATACCGTGGAAACTCTTGGGCCTTTATCAATTGTAATTGCGTTAAAGTCATCTCTTAATCTATTAGATTCTACTCCATTTGCAAAAGAAAAACAATTATAATACTTAACTGCGTTCCAAGAGTTAAAATTTGTATATTTAATAAATTTATTGTTATAAGAGTTCCACTCAAGGCTAATTGGAATTGCTTCGCTAGCTTCGTTGTATATATCAAGATCTATATTTTCTTTTGGCTCTGTCTCCCATATAGCAGGGTTATCACTAGTAAAAGTCTCATCAACAACCAGTTCTTCTAACCATTCTATTGTTCTTTCTTGATCTCGATTAAATTTGGCTTTAGCGGGATTTGTTCCGTTAAAACCTTGTACTTGCTCCCAGTTCTGACCACCGTCAGTACCAAAAGTATTACCAGTATTTGCCACTTCTTTATCACCTAATCTAGGATCATATCCAGTTGGAGTATTTCCAGCGGCATCTAAACCGGTAAATTGACCTGAAATACTTTTTATGCCATTCACATCACCAAGAGCAGGTTCAAAATTCATTGTTATAGCAATACTATGGTTTGCCATTTCTCCAATTTCAGCTCGGTTATTAGGATAAGAGCTTTTGTAATTTCTAAATGGTCTTTCTCTACCTATATCTGTTACTCTATAAATAGTGGTATCACCTTTCCATCTAAATAATTGACCAGGAGTTCTCATTCTTTTAGCGTGTGCTAAATCATCTGCTTCGGCGCCAAAAGAATTATTATCTCTAGTTATATAGTAAGGATCTTTACCGTAATTTTCAGCACCATGAGTTATAAGCATATCAACTGAACGAGGTTTATTATGCATATTTGGCCGGAAAAAATCTCTGCATGGTTTTGTTAAATTAGGATAATTATATCCAGTATCCCAAATGGACCCAACTTGTGGATCTCCAGAGTAGCCATATTCTTCTATAGGTTCTTCCTGTGTAACCCACCACTTGTTATGTGGTACTCCAAGAGCACCTTGCTCCCAATGTACTTTGTCTGCTTTAACATTACTCATTCTACCCAAAGATAATACAGCGCTTGTTGTATAAGTTTTTTGAGTTGTTTTACTTACAATATGCTTATCTACTAATCCATCTCTTAATATTTTAACAAAAAACCTTCCTGCAAATTCTGCTAAATTTTTTATTTCTCTTGTTGATATTTCTAAAAAAAAGTTAGTACTAATTAAAGCGCCAGCATTAGTACCATCAGTAGTTGTAAATGACATATCTGTGCCAAAGTTTTTTCTAACGGTTATTCTAGTAAAATTATTACCCACGTCAGTTATACTTGCTATATCATATAGTTTAGATTGAGATTGATCGTTAGATATTCTTAAAACCCTATCGCCAGAAGGTAAGTCTCCAAAAACAGCAGCAGCGCCAAACAAACTGTTTGGAACATCAATATGGTTTGCTTGAAATTTAGGTTCTCCACTAGAATCAAACGTAGTTGAAACACGCCCTTGTGAATCTAATTTTGTTTTAATAAAAAGTGGCGCTTCGTTTGCTATAGCTAAAATTTTATACTTTGATTCCTCTGTAACTGCTATATCTTTTTCATGTTCTTTTTTAAGAATTAAAAATGTTTCTTCATCTACTTTATTTCTTTCAGACGAAGGAAAAGATAACCAAATGTTTCCATCTTCGGCATCGTAAAAACGATCCATTGCCATGTTATAATACTCATTTGCGTTTTCTTTTATATAGTATTTGTAATGAGTTGCCCACTCTGGAGGCGTGGCACCCACGGTTATACTAGCGCTATCAGCACTACTAGTTCTAAACTGAAAAGCATTGTAATTGTCTGATAAATATTTTTGTATTCTTAACGTTGCATCTTCATGAGTTAACACAGGTGTCTGTCTACCAAATTCATCCATATATACAATTCCAACTTGATAATCTCTTAAAGATTTTAAAGATCGCTCTGGCATAGCGGGAGTTTCAATTATACGGTTTCTATTGTCATACCAATTAATAACTTCTCCAGTAATACGATCTCGTAGTTCTGTTAAAGGATTGTGCTGAACATTGTCTGGTATATTTTTTCTTTTACCAGTTCTTACTGAAATTTTTGGAACAGAATCTTTTAAATCGTAATTTTGAATATAATTACCATATACAATTCTATTACCAGTTATTTCTTGAGCTAAGGCTGATACCGGGACATTGTCATAAGGTCTTAAAAGCTGATTAGATGGCAGCGTAGCATGTATCATATCTGTCTTTATTTTTAAAGAACCTTGTGGATCGTCTACATATAAAGCTGGTCGTCTAGCCAATGTTCTACTTACTGAAAAATCACTACCACTATATAACCATGATGAATTTGTATCTGTTACTGCTGTGCCACCTGCCGTAAAAGATATCGCAAGATAAAGACCACCAGAATTAATTGTAGTACCTAGAATACCACCACCGCTAAAAGATGGTGGTACAACTATATAATTAAATCCAGAAACTATAAGATCACCAGTAAAAGCGGCATGAGTTTGGCCTGATAAAAATGTTATTTTATCACCTATTCTAGTAGGCTCTAAATCAAGATTACTAGCTTGATGTATTGCATAAAAAGTAGTTCCTGAAATAACTTGTGAGTGCCCTGAAAACTCTCTGTTAACAATTTTATATTCTGTAGTGCTTAATGTGTTTGGTGCTTCTGCTAAAGCACCTTCTGAATTTATTTTTCCAAACCAACCGGGATCACCTCTATGATTAAACGTATTTAAAGACTCAACATAAACACTTGGTGATTTTACGGTTTCTATAGTGTAAACATTTGGTGAATTTGACTCTTTATATAGTATGTCAATTTCAACAACATCTACAGGCATTGTTTTAGGTTTAAACCCAGACAAAACTAAATACCTTAAATTATTTGTCATACCAAGGTTATGTCCTTTTTTAGGTAAATAATCAAATCGTTCTGGTATAAACGCTACTTCTGAGAAAGGTGCAAAAGCAGAGTATTCACCGTCTTCATATTTATATCTATAAGAAAATCTAGGAAATTTAAGTTCAAATAAAGGATCGCCTTGTTTTAACTTAGCATAATACACTGTAAAAGGCTTAACCACTGTTGGGGATATAGACTGTACTTCAAAAGTAAAGTCTTGGCCACTATTAGTTATTGTATCAACTATTAAAGTTGCTAGCACGTCATTTCTACTACCCGCATCATCGTCTTCTGGGTAAAACTCAACAACACTACCTTCTTTCCAGTCCATAACACGCGGAAACGTTAAACTTGGCGTTGTAGCACCTGGTGTTAATAAAGCGCCATTAGCATCAAAGAAAAAATCTGAAGAATTACCAGTAGACAAAGTAACAATAGAATTTATAGAAATTATACTATCTTCAAGAGCGTCTTCATCAAATGGCGTCTCAAAGTTGGACATTGTTAAAACTAAAGGAGTTGTTGGGGACTTTTTAATTACAGTTGTTTCTCTGTATGTTAATGGTAAATAAGGTATAACAACGTTTCCTACTGAAGCGTAAGAAGTAGAATCATAATTACCTACCCTACCATTATTAGAAGCTGGCAGAGCGCCGTTTACAAATAAAAGCGTATTATATATATTTGTACCATTAGGATATGTAGCCGGAAGACCTTGTTGGCTACCGTATCTACATCTTTCTATATTTATTTTTTTAGGCTCTGTTAAGCCGTCTGTAAAAAACAAAAGATCATCAATAACATTTATACCTGTTATTAATTTTTTAGGTTTTATTGTTGCGAAATGAGAAAAGCCTAAAGCTCTTTTATTACTAGGCAGCTCAAAAGTTACTGAGTCACCAGCTTTTACACTTGCCAAATCAGCGTAACCACTATCAGTATATATATGCTCTGTATACACTTTCCAACTGTAATATGTACTAGTGGTATCTGCCTCTATTTTAATTATAGATGTTTTCATATTATTTATAAAAACATCCATACCAGGTTGTATACCTGTTTTTCTTATATCTCCAGTTGTTGCGCTACTAAGATTACTTACACGTAAAAAATCATCTGTACCACTATTATCATTAGTTATTGTTGTTTCAACTTTATAATGTTCAACAACTATATAGTTTGTCTCGCCGGTGTTTTCATCATACTCCATAATGTAATCAGAGTACACATCGTGTACAACGCTAACTGTACCAGTTGAATCTTGTTCTGCTTGGCTAAGCGTTGTGCTGGCGTTTGTGTTTTTACCTAAATCTGAAACCAACCAATATATTTTATTTGTACTGTTTTTAGCTACAGTACCAACACAAGTTGCATTATTAAATAAATTAGTTATAGCTGTATTACCTTTTAAAGTTTGAACTGTGCCAACATCAGAACCTTCTGAAGTTCTAACTTCAATATTTAAAGCGTCAACGTACTCACCTTTAGGTACCATTCGCTCATCAATATCCTTGTTCATTCTACCACCGGTAAAATTACGCTTCAATTCTGGCATATACTAGTGTTTTATTTGTTTCGATTTACCTCTTAAAATTTGAGTAATTTCTTCTAATTTAATATTAGATAATCTTAGCTTTGCTTTTCTTGTGTCAGCAAATCTTTGTTTTTTAAGTCTTTGTATAATATACTCTTGTACATTATTTCTTGTTGATACTATTGCATAAGCAATATGGCTATACATAGCTTGCTCTGCAAACTTATGTACTTTCATTTCAGCGTCTGTACCAAGACTATCACTTATGTATTTTAATATCACAGTTTTTCCTGAAATATTAGAGCTAAAATGTATTTTACCAGTAAGTTCATCTATAAAAAATGATCCGTTAGCTTGCGCGTGTGAAGGTTCTAAACCATATCTTTCGCCTTCTGCTGGCCAAAAAGTATCATCGTCATAATCATCATTGTCTTCAGCAGCTGCTAAAGTTTTAAAGTTTTCGTTTGTAGTCGATGTATTGTCAACACTTAACGCCGTGCCGTCAAATTGATATGTGCCATCTGCATCTTGTTGTACTTGTAATGGGTTTGATGTTTTAATGGCAGGATATAAAACGTGTTCAACGCCAGCTGAATCACTCCACATAATTTTAACGTAGTTAACATAATCTTGTGGTAAAACCATAGTTAAAGAAGCTGGCACAACAATTTCTTGAGATTTTGTAGATTTAAAAGTATCAAAAGATAATTCTTGTAATGCTCTTTGCGCATGAAACGCTACGTCTGTTCTTTTAATTTTTGATATTATTTTATCTTCACCTACATAAGCAATAATAAATTGATTTATAATATGCTCTAAAGATGTAAACTGATAATCACCAAATGGTGTTGGTGATGCTGTACTGTAATACTGTTGTCCTGTCTGCGTTATTAATCCCATTTATTATTGTTTTTTAATCATTAATTCATTATCTTCGTTTGCAGCAACTTGAACTAAACCTGGTTTATTTAAAACAATACCAGCTAATTCTAATATTTTATAAACTAATTCACTTTCTTCTGATGGGTGTAACTCAAAATCTGTAGCCGTTGTTGAATCGTGTAAAGCTTCGTTATTAACAACTTTATAGCCCCAAGTTGGAGCAGATGGTTTAGCTATATAGTTACAAGTAACATTTGATGTGCTATAAGAAACAGTTGGGGAAGAAGGAAATAACTTTATAATTGAGTTTGTTTTTCTAACATAAACAGGCCTAGCGTCTGTCGGCGCTGCTAAAGCAGTTCTTTCCATATAGTGTAATTCATTTTTTTCAACGCGCTCTACTTCTACGTCAAAAGTGCCAGCAGCATAAAATACTGTGCCTAACTTGTGTACAGCCGTAGATGTTGGTAATGTTAACTCGTTACCACTAACAGCAGACATCGCCACTTTAAACTTTTCAAATGGCGCTATTTTTTCGTGTAAAATATCTATTTTATCGCTATACTCTCCACTACTACCATGAAGCTCTAAATATCTATCAATATCGTGAAAATACTGTTCAAATATAATTAGCTGTGCTTGATCCGCAAGTAAGTTAAACTCTTGAGGCGTTATATAGCCTCTTTGTTCTTTGTTAGCTAAAACCAAAACTTTTTGGTATACCGTGTCTATATTTATAGCCATAATTTATTTTTAATTTGTAGTTTACAATCGCTCCGTAGAGCGACTGTATCTACAAAGTGATTATTATTTTAATCTTTTTTCAATATTTGTATATATTTCCATACCTTCGTCAGTTTTAAACCAAGCGGCTAAAGCTGTATATGGATGTTCTTCAAACGGAACAGTAAATAATTTTCTATCGGTTGAAGCCCATAAAAAATCTCTTTGGTTATGTAGTTTTAATATATTAGCTTCTACAGCTCTAATACCAAAATTTCTTAACATAACATTTTCATCAGAGGCTAACTCTAAGAACAAAACAGGATTTGATTTAGCAAATATTAATAAATCTCTTTTAAGTTCTTTAGAACTCATCTTAGATACTTCAGAGCCTTTCTCTACACGCATTATAGCTTCAGCCATATCAATATCCATTTCTCTAGCAGCCATTAAAGCATCTACTTCTAACTCTAAAATATCTACTTCATTAGCAGCGATTTCAGCAGGTTTATGTTCTTCAAAAAGTATATTTTTGTGTGGATGATATAAAGATAATAATTTCTGTAAAACAGTTTTGTTTTTAGGAACAAACAGTTGTCCATTTTGAAATATAATATGCTCTAATCTTTGTTCACCTTTCATTTCGTCAACAAAAACGGTTCTTTGATTAGAAGTATATTTTAACTCTCTTTCATAGCCTTTTTCTTCATCAAACCAATGTATACCACTTCCTCTTATTAAATAAGTTAAAGGAGATCTACCTTTTGTTAAATAGTACATTCTATCTTTAATCTCCCATTCAGGTTTTTTAATTTTTATTTCTTTAAGTTTTGGTGTTTCAACAACTGGTGTTTCAACAACAGGCACTTCTACCTTTTCAGTTTTTTGTTTTTTTGCCATAATATAATATATAATAAAATTAATAAAATAAAAGGCCGAGGCCGAAGCCCCGGTCTTTTAAAAATAGTTCTAGTTCATTAACATGAAGTTATTAGCTCCTTGTGTAACTAAACATCTTTCAGATAAATAGTGAACTTCCATTACATCTTTACCAGATGTAGTAGCACCAACAGAACCAGTGATCCAAGTTTTTAATTTTCGATCATCAGTTTGTGAAGCTCTATATCTAACATGTAAGAAAGGACGTTTTATATTTGATCCTAGTTGCTCATCATAAACTGAAGACACACCAGCAGGTATAACAACACCTCTAATGTTATTTACAGTATCATTTAAAGCACCTCTTGTACCTTTGTCATTAAGGTATTTAAAGTCTGATTTGTAGAAATCATAAGAACCTCTTCGGAATCCAGAGAAACCTAAGTTAAGCGCCATATCTTCTGAGTTGTCAAATACTCCGTAAGAAGTACCACCAGCTCCGTAAGAATTCATTGAAGCTAACATATCATCAATAGCCAAGCTAGTTGATCTATCAACAAACATCATGTTTTCTTCAATTGCACCATTTTGGTCGAATACAGCTAATATAGCGTCAAACTCAGCTAAATCAGTAGCAGCGTTAACACCAGTAACACCAGAAGTTTGGTGACCTCTAGTAGTGATAGCTTGGAATAAACCTTGCGTACCATCTTGTAAAGCACCACCATCAGTACCACCAATTGCACCAGCACCATCAACAGCGGTTTCAGCTTCTAACATAGTCATTTCTAAGTAATCAGTAAAACGAGCTCTAGTATCACCTTCAGCTTTTAAGTACCATAAGTAACCTGACTGACCTTCTTCTCCAGCAACTTCAATCCAACCAATTTGCGTAGTATCAGATCCAGACACTTCGTAGTAGTCTTTCATAATAATATGCTTGTTAGAGTGAGACGTAAATTTAGGAGAGTTAGCAGCAGATCTACCATCAGTTCCTTTTTCAAATTCAGAACCAATAACTAATATTCTAACTAACTCAGAAGTAGTAGCAGTAGAACCTAAAGCAGTAGCCATATTAGCAGCGCCATAAGATAATACTCTAATCTCATCATCGTCGTCTCCATCAGGATCAACACCAGAAACATAACCTTTAGCAGTTGCGCCAGCAACAGACATAATAACCATATCACCAACTCTAATACCATGATTTGCACCAACAGTATTACCGTCAATATCGTTTTCAATAACGTATGAGTTGTTACCGTCTTTATATTTAGCTGTATAAGCCAAATGTAATCTACCTTGCTCTGACCATATAACTCGGTCAGAAGTAGAAGCTTCTTCAGCTCCAACTTGAGCTAAGAAACCTGCGATTGTTCTTTTACCGTAAACCTCAGCTTCTTTTTCCATAAGGTCTGGTAAGTATTGTTGTGCCCATCCTTCAGTAGCGTTTGATGTAAAGTCTACATAGTTAGAGGCCAACGTTTGTTTTCTTGGAGCAGCATCTATGCCGCTCGCACTTGTAATTGCCATTTTGTAATAATTTTAAATTTATGATTTGTTTTTATTTTTAAACTTAAAGCTAGAAGAATCACTACCTAACACTTTAAATGTTAAACCTCCTGTTTCAATTTTACCATGATTTTGTCTTGGATCCATATTAACGTTTTTGGCTTTAGCAACGCTGTTTTTCATAGCATCGGCCTTACCTTGTTCATAAAAGTGTTTTGCAACAGCATCAGCATTCATTGCTGTATATAAAGATTTGTGATAACCCATAGCATCTTTTAAAGCATTTTTTTTGTCCAAAAACTTTTTGGTAAAATTATTTAAATCACTTTGAGTTGTTTTAATCTCATCAGCATTGTTTACGTTGAACCTATATCTTTTATCACCGACGTTGTATTCAAAACCTTTGAACTTGTCGTTAAAAACTTCATTAGTTTTTTGTGTAAAAATATCAGAGTTCTTTTTAACTGTTTTTTGAGTTTCTTCTGACTCCTTGTTGTATCTATTAAAGAAATCCCAAGCTTTTTGTTGTTCAGGCGTAAGCCTTGAACCAGCTTTGATTTCTTCATAGTATTTGGACTTTTGCCCGTCCAGGTGGCTTTTAGCGTTGGCAACTTGCTCTTTTAACGCTAATTTTTTTCTTCGTATTTCCTTTGCGTCGTCTTCTTCTTCGTCATAAGAAAACTGATCTTCCATAAGAAAATTAATTTCTTCTGCATTTAAATGAGGTTTTGTTTGCTTGTAATACTCATATAGTAAATCTTGATTATCTAATTTACTGTAGTCTTGATTAAGCCTAACATAATCATTTAAATCACCACCAGTCTCTTCCATAAAGTCTATTAACTTTTGAATATTTTCTGGTATTGGCTTACCGGTTGCTTCGGCCTCAGCTACAGCTTCTTCTACTTCTTCAACTGTAGTTTCTACAGGTTCTTGCTCTTCTTCAGTAATTTCTTCTAATACTGGAGCTTCTTGTGTTTCTGCTTCCGGTTGTACTTTTTCTTGTTCTTGTGTGGACTCGGCATTTTCAGGCTCTGTAACCACTCCGCTGTCGTCAGCGTTATCTTCTTTAGTTTCATTTTCTATTGGTTTACTTAAATCAACAACATAATCGCCGTCTTCATTAATATTTGGTTTTTTAGTTTCTTCAACTTGTTCAGTTGTTTCTTGTGTAGTTTCTTCAACTACGTTTTCTTTGTTTTCTTCCATAATATAATATAATAATAATTAATAAATTTATCTAGGATTAAAAGCCCCTAAATCAAAACCACCACCTAGTATATCATTACCTGATGACTCAAAGTTTTTAGGTGGTTTTTTATTATTTCTTTGATCTATAAGTTCACTTTGTTGAGAGGCTTGAATTCTAGTTCTTTCGTCTTTACGATCTTCTTTTTCTTTTTCCTTGCTTTTAATAACATCAGTTTCCATATTCTTTAACTGCATGTTGTACTCAAATTCAACTTGCATTAGTTCTTTTTTCATTTCAACTTCTTGTGTCATTTTTTGTGCTTCTAGCTGAGCCTTAATAGTTTCTAATTGCACTTGACTTTCTATCATTGCTTGATTTTTTTGAACTTCAGCTTCAGCAGCCGCTTGTGCTGATTGTTGGTTAAGCTGTGCTTGCTGCTGCATGTTTTGCTGTTGTACGGCTTGATCTCTTTGTAGCTTCTTTTTTCTACGTATTTTTAAAACTTGATTTGCAGACTTTACATTTCTTATTTCTCTAAGATCAATAGCATCTTCTAAATCTATAGTTTGCTGCTGAATAGCCATTTGAATATTGTTTTCAAGTCTAGCTTTTTCTTCTTCATCTGGTAATAAATCTATAAATATACCAAAATCATAAAGATGTAAACTAGACATCTCTTCTAGTGTAGCTACATTATGAACACCAATAGCCTGTATAAAAGCATCTCTTGTTGGAGAGTACTCTATAATATCAGATATTCTAAGTGATAAACACTCTGCTACTTCAGCTGTTAAAAATAAACCTGACTGTAATATATGTCTAGTTGCTGTATTTGAATTAGCTGCTGCTAATTTTTGCACTCCAACTAAAGCGTTTTTGTCTGGCATACTACCGTCTCTAGCTTCGTTAAGCCCGGTTACATCACGTATCATTTGAAGATAATAATTATAATTATTAATAAGAGCCTGCATTTTATTACCACCACTACCTGATGTTATTTCTCTAATAGGTACTTTACCTGGATTCATATCGCCATCTTGCGTGAATGATCTACCTATAACACTACCAGTTTGGAAGAACATGTTTAAAGCTTCTTGTGGATTATAATTAGTGCCATTGCCTAAATCAACTTCAGCTAAACCATCAGCATCTAAATAAACGCCATCTGGTACCATGCGTGACATTACTTGTTGTAGTTTCAAGTGTGTAAGTTGTATCATGTCTGCAAAACCGGTTACACGTTTTACCAGCGAATCAATTTTACCGTTATACATTCTAGGAGCTACGATAGCATAATTCATTTTTACTTTTGTAAAATCACTTTTTGGTCTTAACATATTAGACGCCATTTCCCATCTAAGTAATTTTTTAGTACCAAGTATCATAGCACCGTCGTAAAGAACTTCTATAGACCTTAATAACCTTGAATAACCACCTTCTTTATTTTCAGGTGGATTAAACGTATCGTCTTTAGGTATTATTTTATCTGCGCCAGTGCCAGTTTCCTTTATTTTGTATACTTCGTTCATATAAGTTTTATAATTAAAATATAAAACCTGAATAGTATTATTGTCTTCTTTATCGTAGTTATGTCTAGAATTATAGTTAGATCTGTTATAAGATTTATTTTGCATTATATCTTCAAGCTCTGACTCTGTTAAATGGGGAAACTGTTTAGCTAACTCGTTTACAGGTATAGATTTAACTTCACCAACATAATATATATCATCAAAATAAGGAGAGTCTGTGTAAGAATAAACAAGATCAGCAGGATCAACATAATCAACGGTAACACCTTCAGAAGTATTGAAACTAGTTTTTACAGCGCCAATACCAAGCACTGTTAAATCGTAATAAAAACGTTTTTTAGTAAGTTCGTAATTATTACCTTCCATTAAAACATTTAAAGCTTGTTCTTCTGCTATCTCTACAGCTTGCTTATATGTTAACTGCATATGTAGCTCTAGTTCTTCTTTAGTCTCTGGAAGATCTTCTTTTTTGTTTTCATAAAGATCCATATTAAAAGCTTCCATCGCAGCGTCGTTAAATTGCCTTGACTCCATATCTCTTATAATAGACTCCATATACTCAGTACGTTTTTCTACTCCATAAGCATCTTGAGAATAAGCCCTAATGTCATATGTTCTTTCTGAAATACCATTAACAACTATATCTACAAACTTAGATATAATAGGTACAGGTGTCCAGTCTAAATTTAAATAAGATAAATCACCATTTATAGATAATTCATCTTTATATTTTTGTATCGACTGTTCTCCTCTAGCATATAATCTTAAATTATGAAAATTGTTTTGATTATTTTTATATCTATTATAATTTCTATCTTCATTGAACCACTCGTGCTCTATAGCTTTAGCAACTTTTAAACCATAGTCATAACTAAGCTTTTCAGCGTCGCTTACTGTTTGACTAGGAAAATAACTTTTACTGTTATATGCCATATTATTTTATTATTTGTGAATTAACTCCAGCGTTATTATATCTGGAAATGTTTAAATTTATTTTTGGTTTTTCAATCTTAGAGTTTGGCGCGTACAAATGTCTATTGTTTGCCATTATAGCTAAACCAGAGCTTATAGACGCATCATGCTTTGTTCTTTTATTTATATCAAATTTACTCCAGTCGTTTAGTAACTCGTTAAAATATAAACTACCAAATGAACCATCTTTTTTCATACCAACGTGATCATTAATATACATCTCAATAGCGGCGGCGTGAGCCTGTTTTATGTCTTCACTTGAGTTTGGTATACCACCAACTTCTTTTTCTGCTGTAGATAATTTATTCCAAACTTTGTCTGGGCGATTCATGCTAAAACCCCTGTAACCTCTACGCCTTAAATAGTATAACAACCTTGGTTTATTGTTCTCTGCAAGTATTGGCATGCCGTAAAACACTAATGCCATTAAAACATCTTCAAAGAATATTTCTGCCGTAGGTGGTCTTGATAAGTATTCTAAAAAAAAGCTGTTCGCAGGAGCGTCCTCCATACTAAACCTGGTTAAGCCGTGTAATGCTCCTTTAGAACCTTCT
>Ga0209645_1000539_pt1 | contig 19484 bp, 3 predicted proteins | sample ETNvirenome_6_30_FD_184070 | JGI IMG/M metagenome (GOLD analysis project Ga0209645, IMG submission 184070) | Marine viral communities from the Pacific Ocean - ETNP_6_30 (SPAdes) (version 2) | ecosystem: Environmental > Aquatic > Marine > Oceanic | place: Pacific Ocean | collected 2013-06-19
AATCAGCAAACATTCCATCAATCTCATTTAATAGTTTAGTATATCCAGCTACTGTAGAAGCGCCTTCTTTATTCCCATATAATAATTCATCAAGATTTATAAATTTACCATCCTGTTCTAGTCTATTTATAAGTTGCTTAACATACCTAACTGCTATTCCATTATTTAACCTAGAAGTATCTACACTAGAAGCATCTTTTAAAATTAATAAATCTTCTGCTAAATCTTTATATCTTAAGAAGTCATTTAAAATTTGAATTTGTTTTCTTTTTTCTAAATCTTCTAAATTTGTAACATCTTTACCTACCATACTACGTAAAGAATCTTCTGTAAATTTAATATTAGAACTACTAGTATTCCCATATTTAGAAGTTAACTCAGATTCTATTTCACTGTTTGATAATAGAGGAGAAAAAGAATACATAGGTTGATTCAATTCTTTTAATTTTACATAATCATCTATAATAGGTTGTGACATAAAATAAGCTACTGTTTTTAAAGGTACTCCAGATCTAACTAGTAACATATGTATAGGGGCCATTTCTATACCAGCATTAATATCAAATACAAAATCTTCTTTAGTTACATCAACATATCCCGTAACATATTGTCCAATAGTACCACTAATTTTATCTACTCCTTTTATATCATATACACTAGATAGTCCAAAACCTTCTCCAGCAAAATTAAATACTATATCTTCATTATTTGCAAAGTTCCAATTTAATCCCGGTCTTTGTCCTTTAGCATGCTGTGTAGAACTAGTAGCTACAATACCTATACCTCCTAAACCTGAGAACATTCTGTATGAAGTATTTATCATATTTTCTAACTGCAATGTTTCACTTAAGTTTTTCTTAATCTTATTACCTTCAAGATCAAAGTTATTAGGATTCCTTAACATTGCTATCTCTTGAGCTACTTCTTTTAATGTTGATGCTCCTACAGGAGATATTAACTGATCAAAACTTGCTGGATGACTCAGAACATCTCTCATAATAGTTTGTAGTTCATTTTGTAGAGCCGCTTTAGATTGTTCTTTAACAGATTTACTTGGATCAAATTTTACTCTTTTACCCTCTTTAGTTGAATTAGGGAAATAAATACTTAATTTATCAATATCATAATCGGATCCAGCTTTACCTACAATTTCAGACGGTACAATTACTGTGTCTCCATATGCTTTAGGTAAAAATCCTACTACTTCTATAAAGTCCATAGAGTTAAGACCCTCTGTTGGAATACGGAAACCTATTAATTGCAGTAATTCAGGATCTACTAAATTAATATCTTCTTCAAGAGCTCCCATTTGATCTTTAAACCTACTAGGTAAGTAAACTTGCATCGCTAAAGTTTCTGAACTTAAATTATCAGGATCTGCTTTTCTATAAAACTTTAATGGTTTTAATTTATTTCCATGTAAATCTATACCATCTTTATCAGCTAATTCAAAATCTTTTTGTTTAATAGCTTTAATTTTATGTTCAAATCCTGTAGACGCTTGTAATACGAATTGTCCTCCTGGCATCTCTCTTCTAACTACATTATTATTTACAATAGAATATAATAAATTCTCTATTTTATTTTTTTCAAATAATTGTTCTATAAATTTAGTATCACTTTCTAATAAACCTTCTAATGCAGCTATAGTGTGAAGAGGGTTATCTCTCTTTTTAAATTCCTGTATAAGAACTTTTTTAAATTCTTCTATATCATCTGATTCTAATTTATATACTCCTGACTCATCCTTAACTAGTTTAAGTTTCTTAGTTAAATTATTAAAATCTCGTGCTACTAATTCTTCATTAACTTCATGATAAGTATCAATTAATTTTTCAAAATCTTGGTATCCTTCAGATAGTTCACCCCTATCATATACATTTATAGGTAATAAAGAACGAGATTGAGATCCTTCTCTAACTGTTTGTTTAGTTTTTGGAGCAGTTTCTACTTGTATACCTAAATCTGAAAAACTTAATTCTTGTAATCCGAAAGGCTGCCCTTTTTCATCAAGCCCCATATCTTTATAAGCACTATATCCTGTAGGTAATTCTTCGTAGAATGGGTCATAGCCATCTTCATTCATAACTACTCCTCCCACTTTAACTGCAGATTCAAATATCATATAGTCAATATCATTCTCAATCATATCTTGATTAATATCATCAAAAGAAGTTTCTGGCATTAGCCCACCCATATTAGGAATTATTGGAAATAATGCAAATTTATGAAATGTCATTAACCTAGAATTCTCAACAACGTAAGGACCAAATAGTTGAGGTTTTATAGGAGGTATAAGGGCCATATCTTGAGTTGTTATCTCTTTGCCTCTAGCTATTTTTTGATAAAATTCTTCTTGAGGAATAGTCCATTTTCCTGTTCTCCATAATAAACTTCTATAAGCATCTAATGTTATAAATCCACCACCATCAAACTCTTCCATATTAGAGTATACATCATTAACATTATTCATAAACTCTGGGCTCATACCCATTAACTCTAAAGTAGCCATATACTGCTCTAAATAAGGAGCTTCTGTTTTAATTGCAGCTCTATGTGAAACTCTTAAATTTTTTGTATGTTCTTTATTAGATAATAAGTTTGGCATATTATCATTCATCCAATTTAAAATAGTAGGATCTGATGTTGGGTATACTTTAGTACCGCTAATTCCAGAAGTTCTTTTAAATAGATCTGAGTATAATGCAAAATCACCTAATAATAATTTACCCTGCTCATTAACAGAAGTAAGATATTCATATGTAAATTGCTCTTCTATTGAAGCTTCTGTTGCCTGAGCTCTTTCTACTAAATTTTGATCTAACCCATCTAGTATATTATATTCTTTAAACGTATTAGTTGTTTTTAATATTTGAGAATCTAAAAAAGCATTTAAATCTAATAGCACACTTTCTCTATTAACTATATTTTCAATATCCTTTTCATCTAATCTTTTACCATACTCTGTTCTACCGATTGAAGGTACTAATCCTTTAAAGAATCTTAAATTACCACCATTATCTTTTAATGTAGAAATTCTACGTAATTTAGATTTTCTTTTACTATTAAATGTAGAAGCCACTCTTAGTTCGTCTGCTAAATAATTTTGTAGTCTAGCTACCATATCTTGCCTACTAAGCATTAGAGATGGTATTGTATATTTGATACCAAACTCTGTCTTTTTATCTGCAGTTCTAAGAATAGGAGTAATACCCTGAGTTAATAAAGAGTTAACCATCATAACACCAATATCTACTGGAGATCCTTTTGATAAGATTTTACCTCTTCCTCCACTTTGTTCTATACCTTGTAATATTACAACTTCTAAAGGTAAAGATGGATCTTCTGCTAAGCTTCGTAGATAATGAGACCCTTTTAAATTATCATAGTTTAATAATTTTAAAACCTCTTCTTGATTTACTATCTTTTCTCCTGTTGGGCCAATCTTAGTTAAATTAGAAATTAATACATCTGCGTAAGTTTTTAAATTAACGCCATGTATTGTTTTACCTTCTGGATTTCTATGTTGTAAATCTACATTCGTAGGATTTGTTTGCGCTTCTAAATTTACTAATGTTTGTAAATTAGCCTGAATGTCTCCTTTAAATATATTACTTACAGGTTCATTATAAACTGTTTGAAATATATAATTAGATGCTTGTCTAACATTTTCATCAGCTATATATAGTTCTGTAAATAAATCAGGTCTTGTAAAAGATATGCCTAATTCATTTAAAACTAGTAATGTTTCTTGCGGAGTCCTTTTAATGTCTTTTGCCCAATCAGAAAAGGTTTTAGATTTTTTACCAACTTTTACTTTAGCTTTTGGATTAAGGATTAATTCTCCATTTACATCTTCTCCTAATCCTTTATTGTCTTGTATATTTTCTTTAAAATTATTAGTCCAAAGTAATTTTATTTTATCTTCTACTCTATTTTGATTGCTATTAATAAGTCTTCTACCACCCTCTCTAGTCATAAGCTGGGTGTAAAAAGTATTATTAGATTGATTAAATTGCATCATAGTTTGAACTATTAAACGTATTTGATTTTCATTTAATGTTGATATATCATCTGAATCTAGATTCAATCTATTTATTAATATTTGTATTTCTGGCCTTTTAGCTACAAGCCTTTCTAAATTTTTCTTAAAATCTTTAGGATTAATATTAGCAAATTCTTTATACATAAAATTCATTATACTACCAAAGTCTACTAATTTAGGGAGACCGCTTTCATTTACTGCAAACGCTCTTCCTTCTGTTAAAGGTAATGTGGCTAATAAAAGTCTTACCGCTTTAGGAAGATATGTGCTAGGATCTATTTCATTTTGAGGCTTACCAAATTGTTCTCTTATTCTTTCTAATTCCTCAGATTCTTCTGTAATATCTATAGTAAATCTTTCAAGATATTGAGCATGTTCAGCTTGTAATGTTTGCCAATTATCTCTAATAGCCCGCATAGTCTGTTCAAGATTATCTATATCTCTTTGAGACTTAGCTTGTTTTATTTGCTCTTTTATATGAGCTTCTATTTGTGAATAAACACTTCCCAGTGTTTCTGGTTTACCATAAAGACTTCTAATTGCTTTATTTCTTTGTGCTGTTTTATCGGGATCTACAAAATCCTCTAAATTAAATATGCCATTTTTTAAACCTTTATGAAATAATAAAACAGTCATTCCTTCCATAGTATTATTCCTCATAGTAGCAGTTAACCTAGTACCTTCGTAATAAGCTTCTGTTTTAGAATCATATATAGTTATATTAGTATTAGGGTTACTAAAATATCCTGTATTAATTTTAGACATTAAGTCTTGAGCTTGTGATGTATTATTTATAAAGAAGTCTAAAATACTTAATATCTTATCAAAAATACTTTTTTGTATTTTACTACCTACTTTATAATTTCCTCCCGCTAAAACATATTCTCTAAATTCTTCTGCTAACCATTCATCAGCTTCTTTATCAGTAAGCTGTGACATCTTTTTAGTCTCTCCTTTATAAGTAGTAGTTGACCCCCTCATACCTCTAACCTCATCGTACATAGCAAATCTTTGGTCTGGGGCTATAAAACGTCTAGTAATAGCGTGCCAAGATTCATGATAGATTATACCTGGAGTATTTAATAAATTAGATAATAGTATATTACCATGTTTAGTAAACTTACCAAAAGCTTTACCATCTATTAATCCTTGTACTATATCGATCCCAACAATAGGATTACCATTAGAATCTTTAGGCATGTTAGCATTAAACCATTCTAGTTCTTTATTTAAATCTAAATCTGTTGATGGTTGTTGCATATTAAGTAAGAAAAAAGGACCCTCAACATTTTCCCCAGTTCGTGAAAAAGGACCACCCTCCATAGGATCATCTACTTCATCTTTTCCTTTTTGTTTCATTACTCCTTTTATAATATCTTCATTTGTTTCCAATTCAACTGTAAATTTATTCCCGTCTTTATCTGTTAACTCAATAAACTTTCTTTCTTTTTTAGTATCAATTTCAGGCGCTTCAAATTGCTCTTGTTTTGTAGGTAAATTATCTTCTGTATATGCTTCTGAACTATGGTTAAAATACACATTTTTAAATTGAGGTGTAAACCTTTGATCTACATTAGATGTAGTAGCTAAAGGCATATTTACTTTAACAGGAACATCAGCTTCATTTCTACCAACATCTGATAATAAGTAGTGAGTATAGTTATCCCACTCTTTAACTTCTGTGCTTAAATCATCATTTACAATAACCTCATTGAATGTGGTATAAACTGGGGCAACATAAGTACCTGTTTTGTTTCCTTTTTTCTGTGCTTCTGTTCTAGCTTTTAAATCTTTATTTAAACTAGTAGAATTTATATTAAAATAAAGTGTTCTTAAAAAAGCTTTATATTCTTCATGAATGTCTGCAAACTTTGATGGATCTTTTAATTGCTCTAAGCTAATCTTGTTGTCTCCAAAATATATAGCATCATCTTGTAGATATATAGAAAATTGTTTTTGCTCTCTTTCTTTAGATCTTTCACCATAAAATATTTGCTCTTTAAGTATAGTAGTAAATCCTTTACCTCCTATATTTATACCATCTTTATCATTTTCAGCAAAATATCTAGATAGATTATAGATATTATTAACCTGACCTTCGCTAAGAGTAGAGATTAATGCAGGAACTAAATTATTTGTTCCCATATATCCATTATTATTTGTACCAAAATATGCAAATCTACTTGGAACTGAGAATCCAAAAAGCTCAACCATTTGGTTAGCCCCTTTAGTACCTTTTGCAGGTAGAGCTAAAGTCAGTCTCATGTCTTTTAAATCTTCTTCTTTAGCTGTTTTAAATCCTTTATTACCTTTTCCTTTTTTGATTTGTAGTCTTCCTATACCAGGCTTTGCTCCTTCCTTAGATGGCATAACAAGTCCTTTACTTTTACTTTTAATATATAAGAATCTTTCTTTATTATCAGCTAGCAAACTCATTCTTAATGCTTTAAATGCACTTTGAGCTTCTGGCAATCCTTCGTTTAAGTTACCATCCTTGTCTAGATCTTGTCCTTCTTGGCCTTTAAATCTTCCATCAAGAGTTATTTCAGAACTGCTATTCATACTAGTATATACAATTTCACCGTCAAGCAGTATAGGGTTATTATTAGCATCTACTAATACTAATTTTATATCTTCTAACTCTTCAATATTTTCTGAGTTCTCTGTTAAATTATCTACATATGTATAATTAGCTGGATCTTTATACCTACCTGAACTCTGTGCTTTCTGTATATCATAAAATACTATCTTATCTTTCCACTCATCTCTAATATTACTTCTTGTAACAACTAATAATTTAGCTCCTGTTTTCTTACTATAATCAAATATTTCGTAAGATTTTCTAAAAAATCTTAATTGAGATTCAATATGTTGTAGCTCTAATTGTTCAGCTTCTGTTAATTTTTCACCATTATCAATTTTTGGTTTATAATAAGATTTATATCTATTTAAAGCGGCATTATGATTACCTGCTGTTTTGGTCCACCCCACAGAACTAAAGCTAGGAGAGTTAGTTTGATCTGCTTGATTTTGTAAGTCTTCATTTTGTTCTTCTGTAAATACACTATCCCCTTCCTTATCTTCAGCTTCTTCTACTGGTTCTGCTAATACAGAAGCTAACCAATTCTCATATTCTAGAAACATGTCATTGATTTGAGATTGAGTCTGAATAGCTTTTACTCTATTTTGTATTAAATCTGAATTAGTAGCATCTAATAAATTTTGTTCAACTTCAGCTTCTAACATATTAATTATACTTTGTATAGTTGCAATATCTTGATCTACAGCATTCAATTGATATGTTAAATATGGTAACTCGTCTTCAGTTAAACCTTCAGAAGGAAATAATATCATTTCCCCTTCAGGAGTAAACATTCTGTTAAGCATCTTCTCTATATCAGATCTATGCTTAGTTAATAACTCTAACTCATTTCTAAAATGTTCTAGATCGGTATTCATCAAATCTAAGTACTCTTTAGAAATACTATTATTAGTTAGGTTTAATATTTCCTGAAGTATTTCTTCATCAACATCATATCCTCCATCTTTATTTTTTTGACCTGCTATTTCAGTTAAACTATTTAAATCAAAGAACCCTTCTTCTCCTAGCTTTTGATAAAATTCCTCAATAGAAGTTAACCCTAAAGAATCACTAATAAATTGAAAAACATCCTGTCTTGTAGCTGATTTATCTAATATTTTAGAAACAGCTTCAGGATTTGATAGCGCTGAATGTATAAGTTGTATTCTTGAGGCGTTGTCATTTAACGTTTGTATGTCTGCAGTAAATCTTACTAAAAGATCTTTATATCCTCTTTCTTCCTCTTTTAACTCTGCAATAAGAGCTAATGCAGTTTCTACTTTATTTTGTGTTCCTTTACCTATACTATTTAGGTTAACTCTTAAATCTCCTTTCTTATTTGTTTTAGCATTCTTTATAGCTATCTTTATATCTTTAATCTGTTTAGATATATTTATAATTTTTTGTTTAGATGCTGCTATGTCTTCGTGTGCTTTTTTTAATTCTTCCGCTAAAGAATCTTGTAGTACTGAGGTAACTGCTTTAAGTTGCTTAAGCACTAACTCTTGCTCTGTCATAACAGTTATATTATTAGCTTTATTTAAAATACCTATTGTAAAAGGTTTTGAATTTTGCTGTACATGTGTAGACTTCTTTAACTCTTCTTCTATTAAATCTAACTCTGCTTGTTCATCTTCTGTTTTATATTTTTGAGATAAAAGAGCTTTCTTTCTTTGTAGTAATTTAAATGTTTCTTCATTAGGAAGTTTAATTAAATTATTAGAATCTTTAAAAAGAACTCTATGTGTTCTGGTTACCCCGTTTTTATCAGTATATTCAAACTCAAGAATTTTTCCTTTATACTTTCTAGTTAAACGTTGTTCTTCAGGAGGTAAACTTTTTCTTTCTTCTTCTGTTAATATATCTTGAACCACTTCTTCCATTTGCTGTATCTTATCATTAGCTGCATCTGGATCTAACAGCTGTTGTACAAGATTTAACATTTGATGTCTTTTAGCACGTATTCGTCTAAGGTCTTGAAGTTTCTTAATTATTTCATCTTTATTAAGTTCATATCCCGCAGGATCTTTTTTCTTATACTCTTCAAGTAATTGTTTTTCTTCAGATGATATGTCAGGGGCAGTTCCATCTACTATACCTTTATTTAAAATTGCCATCTCATCTTCTAAAGCTTCTATTTTTTCAGTAACTTCTATGTATCCATCTACATCATCATTCTGTTCATGTGCAGCTTGTTGCTTTTTAAGTTGAGCTAACTTATTCATCATTCTCATATAAACTAAAGCAGGATGCCCAGGCTCAGTAAATTCCTTAATTCCTATTTCTCTTTTAACTTCTTGGCCTGTCTCAGATGTCTCTAATACTTTTTTAACTTTAGCAGGAAGTTTATCCATAACAAAGTTCTTAACTTTATTAAGAACATTATCATTAGCTTGTTTATCATTTTCTTCTTTATCTGTAATAATAGCTGTTAATGGGCCTCCTAAATACTCTCCTATTTCATTTATTAACGTTTCTTCTCTACCATCTAAATCATTAGTACTAGATAAAGCTTGAGCTATTACTTTTTTACCTTTTGAATCTATTTTAGTATTGTCTAATGACTCATATATTTCTTTAATTTTATGTGCTCTCTCTTTATGACTTTCAATAACAGTGTTTTTTCTTTCACTTAGGAAGGATTCTCTTTCTTGTTTAGACATGTCTTGTGTCTGCTCTTCATAATTAAACATAGCTTCAAAAGAATCAAGATCCATATCTTTTATATCCTCTAAACTTTGAATTACATCTCCAAAATACCCACCTCTTAATCTACTATACACAAAAGCAAAAAATGCATCTTCATCTGAGTTCTTATAAGCAAAGTCATTATTAGTTGCATCAGCCATATCTCTTTCATCCTCAGCTCTTTTAACACCCATAAGCATGTCAAAATTATTTTTAATACTTTCTAATGCATCAGGATTATTATTCATATAATCAACTACATCTTCAACTTCTTGTTGTCCTTCTTTATATTGAGACATAAAATCTAGTAAACCTCCTGTTTTACCATATCCTATCTTAAAGGATGTTTCTCCTTTTTCATTTGTATGTATAAAACTAGGTAAGCCTAAAGCTGCTAAAACTACTCCTAAGAATATTTCTTTTTGTCCTTCAGTACTACCATAAGCTTCAGCCATACCATCAAATGTATGCTCCATTAATTCACCAATAGCTTGCATCTGACCCGGATCTTTATCATCGAAATACATATCTTCAGCTGCATATTGACCTGCAATATCTAAAGTTTTTTGGCCTCCCTCTTCTACAAATCCTTCATACAATGGACGTCTAGCTATCCATCCATATTTGTGTAATCGCATTCTTGCATTACCCCAATCTTTATGTTTAGCTTTATATTTTCCATCTGCAGTTTGAGTTATCTTATTTTTAAACTTTTTATTTTTAGTTAGCCCGCTACCAAATATTCTACGGAACATTAACATATTACTATATCCAACTAAAGCTGCATTACCTGCAAATACACCATTAGAAACTCTAACAGCAACATCATGTATTTTTGCTTGATCTTCAGGAGTAATTGTTAATCCTCTTTCTACGTGCATTGCACTAAGCTTTTCTACAATATGATCATAATTATGCCTTGCCTCTACTCCTGATTCATAAAATGCACCAGTTAATAATCTTCTACCGGTAGTTAAACCATCGTAAATTCTTTCAGCCCTATTTATTCTTTGTAAATTTTTATTAGCTTGTATAGCTTTTTGTCCATAAGATGTATTTCTTATAGCTGCTATACCTTTTAGTTTATTAGCTGCTTTAGCTGGCATTAAAAATTTAGCAGTACCAGCCGTAGCCATTTCTGATAAAACTGCTCCAGCAACAAATGATAGTCCATTAGAAAAGTCGTTAGTCCAAAAATTAGCAGCTCCTTTACCAAAGACACTCTGCATAAAATTTAAATTTTGTTCTTGTGAATGATAATAATTTGGTAACTTACTATCTACAGCTTCGTTAAACGCATCTAAAGATCTTTGAAAATCGTTATTAAAAAACTTATTCCAATTAGATGCAGACATACCATTAACATATGCATCTTTTGCTACTTCTGTGAATCCATCTACTAACCCAACAGTAGAGCCTACTATATGAGCAGCTGTTTTTGGGAAAAACTTTCCTATACCATATAATGCTTTTTCTCCAAAACTTTGTCCATCAGCACGCCTGTCATCAATATTACTGTCCATTAAACTAAATGGACCGTCAATTAGACGTTCATACTCTGAAAAAGCATCTCTATCCACTTTATTAAAAGTAGTTCTGCTTGGATCAAATCCTATATCTTGTAGATCTGTTAGTAAATCTAAACCTGATGTACCACTAACAGTTATAGGTTGCTTAGAATTTACTGTATCTATTAAATTATTAGTATTTAATAATTGATTATCCGATGGAGTTATTATATCTTTATTATCATCTTCTAGTCCTCCAGTTTGCTTTTTGTCTATCATATTGTTTTATTATATTCCTATATTAGAAAAATCTTGCATAGTTGTTTCTAACATAGTTTTTCTTAATCCTGCTAATTCTGTTGGTCTATTACTTAGTATAGTCCAGGCTGCTTCATTAAAAGAACCATCATTTAGTCTAAAAGGAATATATTGTCCATTATCATTTTTTATTGCTCTAACACCATTAGCTGGATTAGTATATAGTCCTTCTGCAAAAGTAAAGTTTTCTTGGTCAGCAAGCATCATCTTTAAGGTATTATCTTCATACATTCTTTTATATATAAGTCTTTGCTCATCACCTCCTCCTCTAAAGTATCTTTGTTTTTCTGCTAAATCAAGTGTATAGTCGTCTAAAGTTTTATTTGCATATCCAGCTCTATCATAGTCTTGTCTAATAAGCTCATTATAAGCAGCATCTGCTTTACCATAATTATCATACAATAAATCATATACCCATCCTCCTGGCTGTAATACAGTTGGATCTGTAACAGTTGCTGTCCTATTAGATTGCCCACTAGCATCTTTATTAGAACTGAAATTTATTCTTAATGGCGTATTAGCAGGAATATTTGGTAATAAGATTCCGTTGATAGCTAAATTTTGAGCACCACCCATACCGTCTAACCACTTCTTCATTTTCTTTGGATTCATACCATCAAACCTTAAACCTGGGTTATTTAAATTCAAGGCTTGTCCAACAAAACTATTTACATTATTCCTTTTTTTCTTACCATCTGCAGTAGAATCAAAGCTTAACATTTTTTGATTAGTAGTAAATTGTGAAGCATTAACTGCCTTCATTAAATCGTCACCGCTACTTCTACGGATTTCAACGCCATTTGCATCTTTAGTTTTATCATCAACCATAAAAGTATAATAAGAATTTGTTAAATCCATTAAATCTTTTAAATCAGATTCTTTAAAATTAGTTCCTATAGTTTTATTTAAATGATCAATAGTAGCTCCTTCTTGTTCATATTTAGTTAAAGGACCATCAATGTTTTCTCCTCCATACAACTCATCATATAATTGCTCTCTTTCATCATCCATAAATGGTATACCAAGAGTAGGTCCTGAAGAATCGTTTTTATTTTGTGCTCTACTTATATCTCTAACATTATTTAAACTTCTAGTTTGAGCTATTAAGTCTCCAAAGAATCCAACTACACCTCCACCTATTGCCATCGTTCCCGCCCCCCAAGGACCACCAAACCAACCCCATGCTGCTCCTGCTCCTGAAACAGTAGCAGTAGCTTTAGCGAGCTCTTTCCAATCAGTATCTGGTTTATAAGTATTTAAAGTTAAATATTGAGTTGCCGCTAATAACTTTACTCCGTCAGGCCCATATGCTTCAAATTTCTCTGTTAATGTTTTGTAATCTTCAAATGCTGCTTGACCTTCAGGACTATCCTTACTTACTCTTTCTAAACTATTATACAATAACTTATTATTAGCTGCTAATTGCCTTTCATATTCCTCTCTTAATGCAGGGTCTAATTCAGTATTATCTAAATGATTTAAAATAGCTAAATTCTCTTCTTGGATACCATTAATTTTATCGCTAAGATTATCAAATCCAGTATAAATTGGAGTATCTTGAGAAGAGGTTATTGTTATACCAGTACCATCACCAGTACCATTGTTCTCACCAGTTGCTGTAGATTTATCATATACCTGTTGTTGAGCTATTTCTTTGAAGTCTTTTAATATTTCATTTTTAGCCATCCTTTGTCTTTCTTCTAAAGGTAAAGATTGAGGTAAGTCTAACTCTATTAATTTTCTAAATTCTTGTTGACCTTCTGCAGTATCTTCAATATACTGAGTAATTACTTGGTTTGCAGTTTTATTTGCTTTCAATGTAGTTACACCTGCCCAATTTCCAATTTGACTAGCAGGTATATTACCAATCATTTTTTCTTTTCTAGTTCTATAGTCTAATTGTTTTCGAGACATAGGCTCATAAACATTAGTTATATACGAACCAGTTTCTTCATCATAATAATAAGATTGATGTGTCTTTCTGCTATTAGCTCCAAAGTCTATCATAGGAATACCATTTAGTCTAGCTTCTCTTACAGCCGCTATTTCAGCCTGTCTGTTCTTCATAGATTTATTTGCAGCAATTAATCCAGCATCTGTTTCTACTAACATTGCTGCATCGGCAACTACTAAAGAAGAGTTCTCCCAATCTCCTTTATCAATATGATCTTTAAGAGTGTTTTTAACATCTAGTTTAACTCTTTCTAAATGTGATTTATCTCCGTCTAATAGTTCTAATTGAGATAAGGTTCGATCAATTAAATCTTTTGAAGTTTTATTTTTATCATACCTATCTGCTAATAAAGCTGCAATTTCCGGTTGTTTATTATCTACATATAAACTAGGGAAAGGTTGTAATTCGTATCTACTATATTTATTTGCCATATTATCTTCTTAAATTTTTAATTCTTCTATATCCGCCACGTTTTGCACTAATAGGAACCCACTGTCCATCTTTCATTATTTTATCTCCTGAGGCATTTATAGAGCCCTCCATAATTGCATCTTCCCCTAAAATTATAGAACTATTTCTTTGATTATTAGTTGTTGTTGTTTCATTATAGGGAAGTATATTATTTGTTCTATTATTAAACCTATCTATACTACCCCTTTGTCCATCTATAGCTCTAGTAACATCAGCACTAGCTTTATACATAAGCTTATCTCTATGTAGATTTGCTAAAGTATTTATACCGTACTGAACAGCATTTAATCTTCTATCTTTTGTTGCTGCATCTGCACTTCTATTAAATTCATCAACATACATTTCATTTCTAATATTTGCTTTTGAAGCATCTTGCTGAGCTGTTACATTAAACTTTGAAGCATCTAATGCTGCAGTAGCATTTCTTTCTTTTCTTTTTAAATCCATTCCAGCTTCTTCATTAGCTATAGCTATATTAGCTCTAGCTTCTTGAGCTTTTATCTCTCTATCTCCTTGTTGCTTTTTAGCATACATAGCCATTTTATTAGCCATACTAGCAGGACCTCCTCCAGAAGTTTCAATAAACTTATTCATAGCTCCTGCATCTGCAGCATTACGAGCTATTTGATCATTAAAATCAACTCTATCTAAATGTTGTTTAGCTACTCTTTCAGACTTAACAATTCCAGGAGCCATTAAATCAGGATCTTTCATATAGTCAGGCTTTTCATTAAATGCCATAACTGCAGGTATCATACTACCTATCCCTAATAAAGTTGCGGTACGATCTTTCTTTGCTTTCTCTGGTATTTTAGGATCTACCTCCTTGTTTCCTTCAATTGTTACTTCAGGAAGTTCTCCACCATCTACAACATCATCATCAGATTTTCTACTAGCTGTTCTAAATGTTTGTTCTCCAAACTTACCATCTACTACAATTTGATTATCTGGATATTTTTCATTCCATGCATTTTGATAAGCTGTTACATTAGCCGGATCTGCCATATCAGAAAAATCTGTAATACCTGCAGATTCTAATACATCAGCATCTACATTATTCATCCAGTCGTCTCTAAAGTTTGGATCATCTAATTTTTTTCTAAATGCTGAATCATCTTTTCCAGTATACATTTGAACGCCATCTACCATATATCCTGTTTGACGATCAGGAACTATTCCCATTTCATCATCAATACTTCCATACACTTCATCAGACGCAACTTTAAATTTTCTTCCTTCTTCACTATTTCTTACAGTTACTTCTCCTCCTCCTTGATATTTTACTATACCACCAAGTTTAGCTACTTGATTAGGATCTCTTCCTGCAGCTTTCTCTTGCATTTTTGCTAGGTAGTCTATTTCACTTTGTGCTCCCCCATTTTCTAAAATATCTTTATGAGTATCAGCAAAACTTTTACCTCCTGTTTTTAAATAAGAAGAAAAGAAATAATCTTTAGGTCCGCCACCTCTCATAGTAACTTGATCCATAGTTTCACCGTCTTCAACTTCCGTAACATTATCCATCATAATGCCTCCTTCATCATGAGTTTGTCCGCTAAACTCAACAGCATCTGATCCTGGTATAGGTTGTACTTCTCCTCCTGGTAATGGCATGCCACCCATTTGAAATCTATTTCTTCTTTTATTTTCTAGTCTTTGTAGTATTCTATTTCTCATATTTTATTTTTTATGCGTATCTAGGTATTCCCATTCTCATGCCTCCAAGTTGTGCAACCACATTTCTACCAAGGTCATATCCTGAATATGTTTTTTGTTCTAATTCTCCTGCTCTAGCTTGCATGTTAGCTGCAGCTAAATTTTGTGATACTTCTTTATTATATTTTGATACTCGAGCCATTCTTTCTTGATCTGCTTTTCTTTGTTCTTTTTTAGCTTTTCTAGTCCCAAAATATTGTTTTGCTGCACCATATATAGCGCCAACTCCTGCTCCAATAGCTGTACCTACAGGCCCTACTAATGACCCTATAGAAGCTCCTGTTCCAGCAGAACTTAATACAGATCCAGAGTATTCACCAACATTAGATTTGGTTGGATCGTTATCATCAGAAAGCATACTAACACCTGTACCAACTAAAGATGCTATAGTTCCTATACCTGCACCTGATGTTGCAAACTTAGCTAATCCAGAACCTACACCTGCACCTCCTACTACTCCTGTTGTTGTTCCAGCCACATTACTACCAACATTAGCTCCAGCCTTAATTGCCTCCTCACTTCCTTGTTTAATTACTTCTTCACTACCTTTTTTAATTAATTCTTCACTACCCTTTTTAATTGTTTCAGATCCTAAATTACTAACTAATGATGGCGGTGGAGTATAAGTTGGTGTTGGAGTAAAAGAACTAAGCAGACTTGACGATCCTTTATCTATAGCTATCTCTGCACCCTCACCTGCCACCTGTTTAGATAATATTTTACTAACTTCTTCTGCACTTTCTCTTCTAGCTACATTTCCAAACTCTTTTCCAGCAATAGATTTTGCAGCCCTTGCAGCCGCTTCATTCTTTGCTTTACTTGCTGCAAGTTGAGACATTAAATCTTTAGACTTCTTATAAGTATCCATTCCTTGCTTAGCTATATTTTCTCCTGCTTGAAATTTTTGATCAGACTCTAATTCAGCTTGTAATACCGCCTGTTTATCTGCTTCTTCTTGTTGTTCTATAGTTTGAGCCATTTCTGTAGAAGACGCCATAGCTTCGTTTTTAACATCCTCTAATTGTTGTAGTTTAGATTGTAATACTGCAGGATTACTTTCATCAAATACTATATTAGCAGTTGTACCTTTACCTCCTTGGCCTGCAGATTGTACAGTATTATCTGTATACATACTTCCTCCAGTTTGGTATTTAGATTTATATCTATTTTTTCTTTTTCTTTTTATTTTATTCATTTTTATCTATTCATTTTACGTACAACTACATCCGTAGCGTACAAATTTAAGGAATTATTTGAGATATTATTATAAATTAACCTGATTCCCACCCATTTATCTATAAACTTCTTTTGTAGATCCCACGTTTTAGCTAAGTTTAAATAAGCTGCATTTATATTTTTAGACATGCCATCATAAATAAACATATTTTGTGTAGAAGAAGTTGTTACAGTTCCTGTATTAGTTCCTCCCGCTACATTAGTTGCAGTAGAAGTATAATAAGAACTTGTATCAGTACTTAAGGCTGCCATATCTCTAAACTTATTAATCTTCCAGTTATTACCAATTCTTCTTGTATTAATTAAATATTCTAAATCTTGCTCTCCAGACATTTGGAATGTATTATATAAAAAGAAACTAGTAAACCCATGCTCTAATACACTGATTTCAAGTGGATTAACTGTTTCCATAGTATAATTAAATGCAGACACTAAAGTATCTTCTCCTTTATATTCATTATGAATAAATTCAAATTGAAAAGGATGATGATTTACTTTTGTTAACCAAGTTGCATCAGTTTGATTAATAGCTATACCTGCAGCATTTTCTTGATAAAACACTCCATACCCATCTCCAGTAGTAGCAGTGCCTCGTCCAGTATGATTATGTTTCCATATACCAGCATTACCAAAGGTAGTACCATATGCAATAGTAACAGGTCTTGGATATTTATCTGTTAAAGAATAAAAAGACTTTGAATTTTTAAAATATAAATAAGGCACATAATCATGAAATCCTCCCCAAAATCCCATTTCTGGGTAATAAGATATAGTCCATCCAGAGTCTTCTTGTTCAAAATGGTTTGCATTAGTCCATAATAAAGTAGACCATCCGCCAAAAAGACCAGCTTGCTCATAATGATTAGTATTTGGATTATATCTTATATTAAGGAAAGTCCCAGTATTAACATTATAAGGAATATAAAATAGTTCTAGTGACGCTAAAAAACTTGGAGTAGGTTTAATTTCTCTTTTAGTTAGTATTATTCTTTTAAATTTTGAGTCATATGTTGAATGAAATCCAAATCTAACTAAAGGATTATCATCATCTATACCATAAGGTCCTAATGTAAAAGGTAGGTTTTCTTTAAACCAATTTCTCATTCCTAATTTACTTATTTCATCTAATGATTCTTTCATCATAAATACTTTACCTGCCTTTTGATCCACAAAGAAATATCCATATCTTGTAGTTAATGCTGCCCATTGAGATTGAGTACCTCCAAATCCTCCTTCTGTTTGTACTAATTCATTTGGTTCTTGTGCAAATATATCTCCACTTCCTACAAAAGCTTCACTACCATCTTTCATAGACATTGTTTGTTTACCTTGTGCAGCAAACAAACTTTCTTGCATATGAAAATATAGCAAATTATTAAAAGAAGACAACTTCCAAAGCTCTCCCCTATTTCTAGGTAAATCTTTAAATTGATTTGCTAGGAATACTCTATAATTATCTATAATACTAGTTGTATCATGTTTAGAACTTCTATGTGTTCTAGTAGGAAAATCATTTTGAAGAGTATCTCTTAAAGGTAATGGGAATGCAGGTCTTATATCATTGTCTAAAGAGTAATTCTCATTATATGTTAAATTATCAAAATGATGTAAATCTTCAACACCAGATATTTTTAATAATGTCTTTGCTGGAGTATTAGGAAAATACATTGTCTTTTCAGATTCTTCATGTCTAAAGTTTATATTATCTGTACTCTCTACAATATGATAATGAATTGCTTTTTCAGGATTAGCGGTATCTTCTTCATTACTATGTCTTACTGCTGGAGCTATTCCATGTCTACATATAAATGTATCTCCTCCCCATATACCATCAGGTAACACATCAACTGTATTACCAGTTCCACTCATATTACCAGAACCATCAAAAACAAAGTTTTCTAAATCATCTCCTAAAACCTCATATCCAGTCCATACTAATTCTTGACTGTCTACAGATTTATACACATCTGTTTTAAAAGCTTTTAAATTAGCCATTATAGATTGACTTCTTAATCCATGATTTGGTGCAGGAGAACCAACGAAGTCTCCGTTGGCATCTAATCTATTAACCAGTACAGGGAATCCATCTAGAGGCCTTCCAAAATGCCCAAACTCTAATTCCGGAGCACCAGTTCCATATGTATCAAAGAAATATCCTCTATTATTAGAATCTGGATAACTTCTTGCTCTACGATAATTAATTCCATGATTATCCATTACTTTAAGAGCTATAAGACTTTCGCCAAATTCATTAAATAATTTAGCTCCAAATCCTAATGGTTCTCCTTTAAATATAGTGTCCCCCATTAAATATGTCTTAGCCTTTTGACCTAATAATCTAGGTTGCGTTCTACCGTTAACTGCAAAATAATGAGCTCCAATATGAATAGAAGAAGCCATTAATTGTGGATAGCAATTTTGATCTTCATCCCACCCCCATCTTTCTTGTACTTTAACAGGGTCTGTAGTGTTTGCGGTAGGATCTCCCAAAAGAATAGTATTCATTCTTTTATCTTGCTGTAATCCTGGACCATTCCAAACTAAATTAGAAACATAATATTGTATATCTATATGAGTTGCTGGAGATAAACTGTTTTTAGTTCTTTGTAAATAAAAGTCATGAAAAGAAAATGTATCATAAGCATAATCTGAAGTAACTATTGGTCCTACAGGATTTGTAGGTCCTCCTGTTTCATAATAATGAGGAAGTACAGGGTAGTCCCAAGGATTTTTATGAAAAGCATCCATATTGTAAAACTCTTCTGTATTAGTTTGTAAAGTTGCTAAAGATTGTAAAGCATGATTAGTTTCCGGACCTGCTAAAGCTTCTTGACAAATTCCTATTAAAGCTCTTTTACGTTGTGCTGGTATTAAAATTTGTTGACCTAAAATAGTTCGATCTGAATGTTTTCTATTTGCATAATATATTCTAAAACCTTGTACTTTATCTGCAATAGATCTAGGTAT